>Ga0209340_1000553_pt1 | contig 38600 bp, 38 predicted proteins | sample EPASupsiteSAE323_FD_187266 | JGI IMG/M metagenome (GOLD analysis project Ga0209340, IMG submission 187266) | Bioremediated contaminated groundwater from EPA Superfund site, New Mexico - Sample SAE3-23 (SPAdes) (version 2) | ecosystem: Environmental > Aquatic > Deep subsurface > Groundwater >... | reverse complement strand
CATGCCATTCACCAGGAGAGCCCCCGCCGCCCGGGACCCTTTATCCGGGTTAATTGTGCGGGGATTCCGGATAACTTGATCGAATCAGAATTGTTTGGCTATGACGAAGGCGCCTTTACCGGAGCGCGTAAAGGCGGCAAACCCGGAAAATTCGAATTGGCCAATCACGGCAGTATATTCCTCGATGAGGTCAGCGAGCTGTCCTGGACCGCTCAGGCTAAACTACTGCGGGCGCTGCAGGAAAACGAGATAGAAAGGGTGGGCTCCACCCAGCTAATCCCGGTGGATGTTCGTGTAATATCCGCAACCAATGTACCGCTCAATCGCCTGGTGGCAGAGGGTAAGTTTCGCAAGGATCTCTTCTTTCGCCTCAATGCCTTTAATCTGAAAATACCTCCCCTTTCCGAGCGCATAAGTGATATTCCCCTGCTCTGTCAGCACTTCATTGAAAACTACAACCGCGACAACGGGACAAAGATTGAGGGCCTGAATGGAGAAGCCTACAAGCTGCTAGCCAGCTACCACTGGCCGGGCAATGTACGTGAATTGAATATTGTAATTGAAAGAGCCTGTATGGATGCCCGGGCCGGGATAATTACCGTGCAAAATCTTCTGCGCTTTTCCAATGAGGCGCGGCGCCCCCCGCTTAAAGCCAGTGAATATGCTGGCTTTGACCTCAAGGAGGCCACAAGAGAAGCGGAAAAATCGACTATAATTCGGGCTTTGCAGGCCAGCGACGGCAATCGTACTCGCGCGGCTGAGCTGTTGGGCATCAGCAGATCTTCGCTCTATAACAAAATCGAAGTGTTAAATATCGAAATAATATAAATTTTCATACATTTCTAATTATTTTGACATTTGTCTATTTTTCTGGACAGTATAACCTGCATCATAACCGCTTTGTCAAATAATTGTCCAAATCTTTCGACAAGTTGCCGAATATCCTTTCGCCCGGATGCTTATATATTGCCCTTCCCCGTATGGCATCGTTCTTGCAAAAGAAAACTGCAAGTCGTCCATTTTAATTTTGGGGGAGGAGTTATTAATGGCGTTATCAGAGAGAAAGATTAAAGAAGCCAAGTATGCATCGATTCAGGAGGAGTACCTGGCCAAGTTGCGCAGCGCGGAAGAACTGGCGGCCATGATCCGAAGCAATGATGTCATCCTGGAACCCGGCGGAATCAACATACCCCATGATTTTCACGTCGCTCTCAGCAAACGGGCCAAGGAAGTGCAAAACGTTACTATCTGTCTGGGTCTGTGCCTCAAGCTCTATGATTTTATGAATCCCCAGTTCAGTGATAACATCCATATCGAAACACCCTTTGTCGGACCGGTGGAGCGCATTCTCATTGAATGGGGCACCGCCTCCTACATTCCCCAACACTTAAACCAGTTGGGCGAATGGCAGGACGTCAGAAAACCCAATGTGGTTTCCATGGTGGTAACCCCCATGGATGAAGAGGGGTATTTCAATCGCTCGGCCTTCGGCGGTTTGGTTCCCAAGCGGGCCATCGCCAAAGCGGATACCGTCATGGTTGAAGTAAACCCGAAAACCCCTTGGCTGATAGGAGACGATCTGAAGATACACATCTCCGAAATAGATTACATTTGTGAAACGGATGCCGATTTGGTGGAGATCCCCGATATCCCTATAACAGATGTGGAAAGAGAGATTGCCGCCTATATAGCCGATATGATCCCGGATGGGTCCACCATCCAGCTGGGTTTAGGCGGCCTGGCCAATGCCATCGGTTATTTCCTGCACGATAAAAAGGACTTGGGGGTGCATACCGAGGTAGTGCAGAAGTCATTTATGGAACTGATGCAGTTGGGCATAGTTAATGGCTCCAAGAAGAATTTCTATCCCGGCAAGGTCCTGGCCACCTTCTGTGTCGGGGATGCCGAGCTGTGGAAATATGTGGACCACAATGACGATTTTATGTTCACCGAGGTGGAATACAACAACAATCCGTATGTTATCGGGCAAAACGATAACCTGGTATCAGTGAATAACGCTCTCTGTATGGACCTTACCGGACAGGTCGGCGCCGAATCCATCCGTCATCGGCAGTACAGCGGAACCGGCGGACAGTTGAATTTCCTGCAGGGAGCCAAGATGTCTAATGGAGGCAAGAGCATCATCGCCCTGAATTCCAGCTGGAGCGATAAGGAAGGCAAACTCAGATCCAGCATCGTACCCTTTATGCCGCCCGGAACCATCGTCACCAGTCCCCGTTCCGAGGTGGAATATATCGTCACTGAATATGGCGTGGCCAACCTCAAATTCAAGAAAATCGCTGACCGGGTAAAAGCCATGATAAAAATCGCCCACCCCGACTTCCGTGATGCCCTGGCCTTTGAGGCCAAGCGTTTTTGGCGGGAGTAATAAAAACTTAACTCTATCCCGGCCTGCCCCTGGTGTCCGCCCGGACGCCGGGGGCATTTCTGCATCATCATACTTTCTTTAAGGTTAAATTTTAACCTATGAAAAAATCCGGGCTTCGACCTGGTTCCTGTCATTATGTTGACAGTTAAGTTGGTTGAAAGCAGGTCCCTCGACTACGTCGCCGTCATAATTGAAGCGGGATCCGTGGCAGGGGCAGTCCCAGGTTCTTTCCGCCTGATTCCACTTCAGCTCGCAGCCCAGGTGAGTGCAAGTGGTATCCACCCAATGCAGTTCTCCCTCATCATCCCAAAAAACACCCATCTTCTGGCCTTCCACCTCTACCATCTGGGCCTCGCCCGGTTTGACCTCAACATCCTCCGGCAGTCGGGCTATTTTCCCGCTGACCAGTTCTTTAGCCACATCGGCGTTCTGCACCAGCAGTGGCTTGATCGAGGCCAGGTTGAACCGGGAAGGATTGAAGACCGGCGCCCAAGGGCTGTCACCCCGGGTAATCAGGTCAGTCAATATCATGGCGGAGGCTGTTGCGTTAGTCATGCCCCATTTATTGAAGCCGGTTGCCACATAGATGTCCGGGCTGCGGGGGGTGAGATGCCCCACATAGGGCACTCCGTCCAGGGTCATGCAATCCTGGGTAGACCAGCGGTAGGAGATATCGGTAACCGCGAAATTGTCGCGGGCATATTTGATCAGGTTCTGGTAATGAGTATTGGTATCAGTCTCATCACCGGTCTTATGATGATCACCTCCGACCAATATTAACTCGCCATCCCCATCCTGCTGAGCCCTGAGTGAGCGGACCGGTGTCTCCGCCGTTATAAAGGTCCCTTCCGGAAATTTCTCTTCGGCCTTTATCGCCACCACGTACGACTTGTCGGCATAGAGCCTGGTAATAAAAAGACCACCGCCGTCGAAGAAGGGATAATGGGAAGCTATGATAATCTTGTCGGCCTTGATGCGGGGTCCGTGTTTAGTGACCACAGCCACCGGTTTATCCTCCAGATTAACCGCCACTGTTTGTTCGAATATGTGACCCCCGTGGCCGGTTACAAATTGAGCCAGAGTAGTTAAGTATTTAAGGGGATGAAATTGGGCCTGGCCGTCAAAGCGCATAGCCGCCCATATCTTGAAGGGGAGCGGTATTTCTTCAATATAATTGGCTTCAATTCCCATTTCTCTAGCTGCTCTGGTTTCGTCCTGGATATCCTTGATATATTGCTCCGACTGAGTATAAATATAAGCGGGCCTCCAGGAGAAATTGCAGGCTATACCATGCTCTTCTATGGTTTGGTGAATCATCTTAATGGCGCTTTGGTTGGCATCAGCATATTGCCGGGTCAGTTCCGCACCCATCTCCTTCTGCAAACGGGCATAGATCAGAGAATGCTGGGAGGTTACCTTGGCGGTAGTGTGTCCGGTGGTTCCCTGTAAAATGTGGCTGGCTTCGGCCACGGCAACTTTAAGCCCTCGCCGGGTAAGCAGGTAGGCCGAAGTTATGCCGACGATCCCACCGCCCACAATGGCGACGTCAACGCTTATATCTTCTTCCAGAGTGGGATAGTCGGGCGAATGAACTGAATCTATCCAATAAGAATTAGTGGTGCGGGTGAACTCACGTTTATCTGGCATACCGGATCATCCTTTACCAATTGATACATCTAGGATGTGCCGTTCAGACGGTATTATGCACAAGGTCATGCCAGAGAAAGGCCGCTAGCGGCGGCGAAGAGGCAGGCGCTGACGCAGTAAACGCATACAGATGAAAGACACCAGCAGGATGGCCCCGATGATGGTGAGGGTGCCGGTCACATCATGACTCTTCATAAAGTAGTCGCCCAGAGCCACATAGATTATCGCCCAGGGCAGCTTGCCCAGGGCCGATGAAGAAATGAATATAGTATTAGAGACCCCGCCGATGCCGGCGCCTATGTTAATAATAACCGTAGGAACCACCGGAAAAATCCGGCATATAAACAATATCCAAAAAATATGGCGATCATCCACATTATTCAGGTCGAAGTCGTACTTATCTCTCATATGTTCAACAAAGAAATCCCGGGCTACGCTCCTGGACAGCCAGTATAGGATACAAGCCCCCACCAAAGCCCCAATCCATGCCAGGAAGAACCCTTTCAAATAGCCAAAAACCATACCGGCCGCCCCGGCAATAATCACATATGGCACAATAGGGGCAATCGCCTGAATAACGAACAAGATAAAGGTAACTATGGGAGCATAGAGCCCGAAGCTGTTGATATAGTAAACTGTAGATTGTATGCTGGAAAAATTATCGGCGGATAAATGCAGGAACCATCCCCCCTTGTCATGTTAGCCGGCGGATCCCATCTCTATTTTCCATTTATTTTCTTTTTTGTCAACCCTGTCTGGCCCGGAACCAATCCAGGGTTAGGTTCTCCCTAAGGCTGGTCAGTCCGTTAAAACGGTGATCGGCCCCGGACACCATGTGCAGACTGGCATTGGGTAATCTAACCTTAACATATCCGGCATTCTCGGCGGCTACCGTCTCGTCGCCTCGCCATGTATTACCAAAACCGGCCTATCCCCAATCCGCTCCAGATAAGCGTCCATATCATGAAGCGCAAAATCGCGAACCAGAGCGGGTCCCAGCATAAAACTGTCGTTTTCATCGCTCACCCAAATAGTCTGACCAGCGGACAATTGGTCATAAGCCTCCCCCATCATGGCTCGGAAGGTATCCGTCAGATAAACGGGAGCCGACCACAAAACAAAACCCCTGATCCTGGGGTCCCCGGAGCCTCCGGCCAGAACTGTACTGCCGCCGAAGCTGCGGCCCAATAGATAGATAGGAAGGAAATAATTCCCGGCGGCATAATCAATCACCTGCCGCAGGTCATGGGCCTGACCGGACAGGGTAATATCCTTGAATTCGCCGCTGCTAGCCCCACTGCCCGAAAAATCAAAGGCCAGCACCCCATAGCCCAAACTATTTAAACGCCCGGCGAAGGGAGCCAGCTTGCCGCTGTTCTCTTTAGCACCGCGAAAGCCGTGGCAGATTATTATTATACCTTGCGGGTTCTCCGGTATGCTCCGGCAGGCCGCCAGGTTTTTACCTGCGCTTTTGATAAAAAAATCCTCCAGTGATTCATCCCCCTGCTTATCTTAAGAGCTATTTCCGGGGCAAGAGAAACTACATGGGTTTTTTAGGTTTCTTCTGCTCATCGGACTCATGCCGTACCTTATTGGTACATAAATCACAGATAAAAGTAGCGGCGGCCCCCTGCCCCTCCATCTTTTTAAAGTCCTTATGATCTTCCGTCACCGCATAAACCTTGCCACACATTAAACAACGGGCTTCGATGGAACTCATATACACATCCCCTTTTTTCATGTTGCCTCAATCAGCTATCATATAATATGTATCCGGAATAAGGGCACTCCCCGCCAAGTATTTTCAGTAACTTATAAATCCCGGCGGAGTTATGTAGTACTCTGTTAAACCTAATTCTTATATTCTTGCCAGTAAAATTCATGTATGACTGCGTTGTCGTCAATCGCAATACGTCCAGTATTACCTCATTTCTCTGTTAAGAAAACACTTATTAGAACCTGGACATATAAACGGAGACCACTCCCGGGTACGTGTTTTCAATAACTTGCGGTGATCCCCTATGGGGCATGCAGGGTATGGCCTTGTCCTACATGAATTTTACTCGGCAGATAATATACACAATTAGATTTAACAGAGTACTAGTATCATACCAGAAAACGCTTAAAATCAGAACCTAGGACCTCCCGCAAGCGTATGGCATGGTAATCGGTTTGGCCAGTAAAACAATTCTTCAGCCAATCACTACCCCGCACCACGGCCCCCTCGCTCTGATTGATCGGCAGTTTGCCTCCGGCCCTTTTAAAGACCTGGATACTGCTCCTTATAAGCTCATCCATGCCCAGGTTGACCACCCGGCTGCGGAGCAGTTCGGCCCGGACGCTGGTTTGGCAGCATATGTAGGTCTGGCAGGTAAAGGGCCGGTATTGATAGATGGAGCAGGTGCCTGTCGCTGGGTTAAGAAATACGCAATTCTCACCGTCTTCCCGGCGCAGGGTAATGTCAATGCCATTACCCCGGGCTTCCACCCAGAGGTAACGAAAAACGGCCCGGGCATCCGTCCCCGTAGCCTGACCGATGTTATAAACATCAACCGAGGTTACCGGCAAGGGTTCATGACAACACAAATCACAGCCCCGGCACTCGCAACGCCCCCGGGGCCAAAGTCTCTCCACCTGTCCCGATTCGATAAAATTATTCATGGCCTCCAGGTACTCGCCCACCGTTACGTCCCGGTCCGCCAACTGAACATCGTAGCCCGGCTGCCCCTTGATATGCTTTTTTAGCAGTCTTACCTTATCCATTATTTACGGCGCTGCCCTCTTTGCCAACTGCCGGCAGAATCTTGATATAGAGCACATGCTGATAATTGAGGACTCCGGTAATGTTACCCCGGGCATCATACGTGTTGGTGGACGATGAACCGCCTACGTAAACCTTACCATTATCCTCTATCCCCAGGGTTTTAAGATAGGTAACCAGTGTCTTGCCATCAGTGAATACAACTTCCGCCTTGATCAGCGGTTGCTCATCCTTCCCGGCGGCCGACTTGAACAGCTTGGCCGTATCAAGCTTGCATCCGCCGAGCAAGAGCATGGTCGCCAGCAATAGGCTTACCATGAGGATGTTCTTTCTGTTCAAAACCATTCCTCCTTCCCTAACCTGTGATGGCGCCGTCTGCCTCTCATAACTCCATCCTGAATCCCACTTCGCCCTTGATAACCTTGTCCCCTAACGCGTTATACAGGCGGGCTGCCGGATAGAATCCGGTGCAATGAGAAACTATTATCTTTTCAATATCATAAGAGCGCAATTGCTCGATGGTTTGATCCAAGCGCGCGGGGGAGGCGGTCAACAAATGCGTCCCGCCGATAAAGGCCAGTATCTTCTTTTCCCCGGTTTTTTCCATGGCATATTCCATGATATTGATGATCCCGGAGTGGGCGCAGCCGCTGACAATAACCAGCCCCTCCTCCAATTTGATGATAAGGGAGATATCATCCTCCAGCCTGTCCTCTATAAGCTCGCCGTTGACCTCCACCTGGAATGCTCCGCCCACCGTTTCATAATCAGTTTTGCGCGGTATCTCCCCGCTTATATACATGCCCGGTGCTATTTCCTGAAAATCGTCCACATAAACCATATTGACCCCGGCCTTATCCAGATCGGTCAGCGCAAAGGCGCAGCCGATTTCGCGGACCTTGCCCGGCCCCATCGGCTGAGGGCGATGGGCAAATACCTTGGAATGAGCATATATGGCAGGCACCCGGTGTTCATCCAATATTTTCAGCAAGCCGCCCGTGTGATCGGAATGCCCATGGCTGAGTATAATGCCGTCCAAACCGTCCAGGCTTATCCCCATCACCCGGCTGTTATGGATAATAGAACCATGGCTGCCGGTATCAAATAAAAAGCGTTTGTGATCCTTTTCCACCATCACGGCCAGTCCCCACTCGCCAAACATGTCCATATGCTGGGTTGTGTTCTCTACCAATATGCTTATACTCAGAGTCATTGCTACCTTCCTCTCAGTTTTTTCTTATTGCTTATATTCAATTATATATTGACAGCCATTATTCCTTCTTAGAGACTAGTTATCTTGCGCAGTAGAATCATTTATTTAACCTTCTCCCCCAGCGCCAGGTTTATGTAATAAATGGACTAGTTTACCGTATATTTAAGCGGAAAAATGCCTGAAAATGATTAAATATAGCTCCGGAGTTGACAAAACCCGACCGTAAAGAGTATATAAATAGAGGAGTCAAAAGAAAGGCGGTGATGAAATGGAACCTATACCCGAATACCGATCATGGCATTGGCTTAACCTAAATATCAAGACCGGGGGGTTTGCATTGAGCCGCACGAGCAATGCCTGACCCTCTCGTTTCTGGAGGGACTCAAGCATGATCAAAACCTATTTCTATGACTATGAAAAAAACTCGATGTTCCACGATGTGGATCTGGCAGACAAGGACGCCCTGCTGGCTAATCCGCAAAGTCTGCTATGGCTAGACATCTATGATTGCTCCGCCGCCGAGCTGAATTATATCGGCGATCTCTTCGATTTCCATCCCCTGGCCCTGGAAGACTGCCTACAGATCAGCCCCCGAGCCAAACTAGACCGCTATGACGACTACAACTTCTTCGTTTTCCATGCCTTGCGCTATTTTGAAGAGGCCGAGGAGGAAGACGAGATCTCCAGTATTGAGCTAGATGTGTTTATGGGCCCCAACTATATTGTAACCATCCATCCTATCGCCCTGGCGGCGGTGGGCAAGGTGGCGAGGGTGTGTTTGCGGGAAACCGAGCTCATGATCCTGGGTCCGGAGCATTTGCTCTATCGCATAGTCGATAACATGGTCGACGATTACTTTCCCATTATCGCCCGCCTAGGCGAACGTATCGACGACCTGGAGGACAGTATCTTCTTGGACCGCGGCCGGGAAATCACTGAGGAAATATTGGCCCTGAAACGAACAATCATATTGCTGCGCAAAGTCCTGATTCCCCAGCGCAGAATATTCGGTAATATCAACGGACACTATTCCTTCCTGGTCAACGAAGAAAACGTTCCCTACTATTTGGACCTGGTCGATCACCTGGACAGCGTGCTGGACACCGCCAACACCTACCGCGACCTGGTCAACAGCACCACTGAAACTTATTACTCGATTATCAACGGCAGAACCAGCGAAATCATAACCGTACTGACTATCATCTCCATCATCATGATGCCCTTGACGGTGATAACCGGATTCTTCGGCATGAATGTCCATATCCCCGGCGCTGATAACCCCTACTATATTGCTTTTATTCTGATCGGCATGTTTACCCTGGCCATCGCCATGCTGGGCTTCTTCCGCTACCGCCGCTGGATCTAGTGGAGTAACTGAGTAAGGGGTACTAGGGTTTCGATTCAACACAGATGCACACAGATTAAGCACAGATGAACACAGATTATTTTTCAATGCTGAAAAGACTTTTTAATGGCGCCAATATTGATATGCCTAATAAGTAATAGTAAAAAAGGCCTTGAAGAAATACTTAATATTCTTCAAAGCCTTTTTAATTTGTACCATATTAATTAATACCATTATACTAATTTATCTGTGTTCATCAGTGTTGCCGTAGGCATCTGTGTGCATCTGTGTTGAATTCGTACCCCGTAACCCCTACGAATACTTAACTACGATGTTGGTGATGAGCTCGGCGATGTCTTCTACGTAGTCCTGGGCCATTTCTATGTGCTCGTAGACCTCGCGCCACTTGATGATGGATACCGGGTTTTCCTCATTATCAAACAGATAGGCCAGCCCGTTGCGGTACAAAGAGTCCTGCTGCTTTTCCAGCCGGGTGATCTCGGCGCAGCAGTTCACAATCTCTTTCTTGTTCCTATCTACCTGATCTAAGAGCTTCAAGGCCTTTTCTTGTAAGGTGAGGGCGGCATACAGTACATCGACCATTTCCTTGACCCGATCATCAGGTTCTCCGGCCTTGTAGAGGATCATGCGATCGATGATACCGGTAACGTAATCCAGGGTAGAAGCCAGCTTCTGCACCAATTGAAAGGCGTCCTCGCGGTCAAAGGGGAGTATGAAACTGGTATTCAGGCGGCGTACCAAATCCTGTATAATGCGATCGCCCTCGTGTTCCATTGCCGTCAATCTGGCCATCTTCAGGTCCAGCTCGTTGTAGTCGTTGACGACATTCTTCAGAATGTCTCCCCCTCTTACTACGGTACGGGCAGACTCATTAAGCAACATGAACAGTTCATCGTCTTTTCTGCCAAATAACCGCAACTCCATCCCCCCTTCAGTGCAAATCTTCTCCAAAGTATAAACGTTTTTAATCTCTCTATTCTAATGCACAATAATATACCACTCGCCGACACAATAGAGCAAGTAGTGTTTTTTTCTATACCTTAAAGAGCCCGCAGATAATCGGGCCGCAAATAGCGGCGGTCCTCTTTGGCGATCATATCGTTGATCAGTTTCAGCATCTTTTCCTTGTCCTCGGGCAGCCGGCCCTTGATGGGCAGGTAGTTGGAGGCATGGTTGCTGCGGAACTCGGTGCCCTGTACATTGAGATGCTCGATCATTATGCGCATTTCATCAAGGATCTCAAAGGGTCCGGGCAGTTCGAACTCTCCTTTTTCCTGGCGCCGGAACAGTTCGGTGCGGGGCACCAGCATTAGGACCAGGGCTCCAATATAATCGGGATTCATGTCATTGCAAATCTCGGCGGTCTTGATCGCGTGATCGACCGCCTTGGGTGAACAGCCGGCCAGACCGAGAAGAACCGTGACCGACAACAGAATGCCGGCTCTTCTGATTCTTCTCCCCGCCTCCACCATTTCATCATAGGTTACACCCTTGCGAATATCTTTAAGTAATTCGGGATCCCCGGTTTCCACCCCCAGATAGGCGATGGTGAGTCCTGCCGCCTTCAAGGCGGTCAACTCGGAGATCTCCTTCTGCAGGATGCTGTCCGGGCTGGCATAGATGCCTATATGCCGGAGAGAGGGGAAACTCTCTTTCAAATAAGCGATAACCTCCAGCAGATCACTGGTAGCCATGGCCAGGGCATCGCCGTCGGCCAGGAACACCTTTTCCAGATCGCCATAATATAATTTGGCCATACGAATATCCGTCTTGATCTCATCGAGACTGCGGACCCGGTATTTTTTATCTTTGTACATGGCGCAAAACGTGCAGCGATTATGGCTGCAACCTACGGTACATTGCAGAATATAGCTCCTGCCCTCGCTGGGGGGACGGAAGATATTGCCTTCATATCTCATTAGACCACCTCCTGGTGATATAAGTTTATACAATATAGCTATTTTTGTGAAATAGTTTACTGGACAGCGATAATAAACCGGCTATATTTATCCGGGCAATGGTCAAAATAATAATGGTGCGAGCCAAACGTTAAGGAGGTCTTTGGTTTGGCAAAACGCAAAAGCATCATGTCGGAACAGCTCAAATATGAGATCGCACGCGAACTTGGGGTTGACCAGGTGGTCGCCACCCAGGGATGGGGTGCGGTCAGTTCGAGAGACTGTGGCAACATGGTTGCCAAGGCCATTCAAATGGCTGAACGGAATATTGCCCAGCAGCATCAAACCATTCTCTAGTATACTCGCACCAGCCGGGGGGAAACCCCGGTTTTTTTAATGGTTAACTCCCGTTTCTCCTCCGGTTCCACTTTATGGCTACGTCAAGGAGCCAGTAAAAGGTCAAAATCAGCAACAAGGCCGTTATACTAACGGTTTGCAGGCCAACCCCGATTATCATGCCCAATATCGCGGTTAACCAGAGACTAGCCGCTACGTTCAAACCCTCGACTTCGTTGTTCTCCGAAATCCAGATCATACCAGTTCCAATAAAACCTATTGCCGAAATGGCCTGAGCTGATAAACGTCCCGGATCGCCAAACCAGGGATACGATACCATCTTAAAGAACTCGGTGGAAACTATAGTCAAAAGCGCCGTGCCCATGCAAACCATGACAAAGACCCGGGCGGTGCTGCGATTGGAGATGATGCCGACAATCATGCCGATAATACCTGCCAGCAGGATCTTAATCAACGATGAAATAAGCATTATACTATACTGTAATTGGGGGCTTCCTTGGTTATTGATATATCATGGGGATGGCTTTCCACCAACCCGGCGTTGGTTATCCGGACAAAACGGCTCTTGGTTTTCATTTCTTCGATATTCTTGACCCCGCAATATCCCATACCGGCTTTAAGCCCGCCGATTAATTGGAAGATGGTTTCCGATACGTAACCCTTGTAGGGTATGCGCCCTTCAATGCCTTCCGGAACCAGCTTTTGCGCATCCTCCTGGAAATAACGGTCGCTCGATCCTTGCAGCATGGCGTCAATGGATCCCATACCACGGTACACCTTGTAACTGCGGCCTTGATAAATAACCACCTCGCCGGGACTTTCTTCGGTGCCGGCAAAGAGATTGCCCAGCATGACCACATCGGCTCCGGCGCCGATGGCCTTGGCTATATCACCAGAATACTTGATACCGCCGTCGGCAATGATCGGAACTCCATACTTGGCAGCCGCTTCTGCGCAATCGAACACCGCGGTGATTTGCGGGACGCCAATACCGGCAACCACGCGGGTGGTACAGATCGAACCCGGCCCGATACCTACCTTTACGGCGTCGGCGCCGGCCTGAATCAGTTCCTCTGTAGCATCGCCGGTGGCTACGTTGCCGGCGATCACCTGCAGGTCGGGATATTTTTCCTTGATAAGACGAACCATGTTTATTACCCCGATGGAATGACCATGGGCGGTATCGACTACGATGACGTCCACCCCGGCCCGGATTAGGGCGTCTATTCTGGCAAAGGTGTCATGAGCGGTTCCCACCGCGGCACCGACTAGTAAGCGACCCTGCTGGTCCTTGGCCGAGTTGGGATATTTGTGGGTTTTTTCGATGTCCTTGATGGTTATGAGACCCATCAAATTGAAGTTATCATCAACCAGCGGCAGTTTCTCGATCTTATATCTGCGCAGCAACTGCATAGCTTCTTCCATGCTGGTTCCCACCGGCGCCGTAACCAGTTTTTCGCTGGTCATAACGTTTTTGATGGGCTGATAAAATTCTGTTTCGTAGCGAATGTCGCGATTGGTGATGATGCCGACCAGTTTGGAACCCTCAGTAATGGGAACCCCGGAAATCCGGTATTGTTCCATGATATCCAGGGCATCCTGGATGGTATTATCAGGAGACAAAAAGAAGGGATCGGTAATAACGCCATGTTCGGAGCGTTTGACACGATTCACCATCTGGGCTTGCGCCTCGATGCTCATATTCTTATGGATAATCCCGATACCGCCTTCCCGGGCCAAGGCAATGGCCATTCGGGTCTCGGTAACGGTATCCATCCCGGCACTCATCACCGGAGTCTCCAAGCGGATCTTTTTGGTCAGGCGGGTAGATATATTAACATCGCGGGGCAAAACCTCGGACCTTCCTGGAACCAGTAAAACATCGTCAAAGGTCAGGCCTTCCTTGGAAAACTTTTCAATCATGGGACTGGTCCTCCTTCAAAAAGATAATAAATTATCTTAAACCATTCCCGCCTATTTTTCAAGCCAATCTGCTATTAATCGCCGCCTATTACCGAACCTACCCCATAATGCCAAAAGTGATCGGCCAGCGAAGTGATGGTGGACTCCTTGACTCCGAATCTCTGTGCCATTTCAGACTCGGATAGGCCCTGTTTAAGGCAGGCGGTAAACTGGTCATAATCAATGCCAGCCTCGGAGGTCATATCAACAATGGAAGGGATCCGGCTCCAGGGCGGGTATCGTCCGATCTGATGCTCAGGTGTATCCATTTGGTCACACTTCCTTTTTGCTTTAGTGTACCCGGAATGATCAGGATTACCCCCAGTATAAAGAGCCAAGCCCGGGAATAATCCCGGGCTCAGCGACTTTTTGTTCAGATTAAGACTCAGGTTTCGGTCACAGTGATTGAGTCAGTTGTTTTAATGAGATTTAACCAGCTTTGGTTTTGCCTAAAACCGTATACGTACCGCCGGTGGGGGTTCCTGTGACGGCAGATATCTTTATCCGGATATAGTCAGCCGCTGTGGAACTATAATTGATAACCTCGCTGGCGCCAACGGCTAAACCAGTGAAATTATACACAGAATCTGCGAAATAGTTGGTCCCATCCATGCTGATCTCCAGTTGCCCTGCCAGGGTGGGCGCAGTTCCCCCAGTAACATTGTTAGTGATAATAAACGATGCCTGATCCTGCCCACTCATGTGTATAGGGGTGGATGTGCTGGGCAAAGCATCGTTATAATCAAAAACATCAGTCACGGTATTTGATTCTGTCCCCTTGGCCCATGTCACTTGCAGGACCGGCCAATAGGTACTGTCCGGATAGCGGGTACCGCGGAACCCCAGTATATTGTCACTGGCGTTCTCGATCCCCCGGAGTTCGATGCCCAGATTGGAACAACTGCCGTCATACCAAGCTATGACCAGTTCTGTTATATTCAGGGTCACCCATCCCGTTGAACCGATGGGGGTAACCGCTCCGCCAACCACACTGGAGGTTGGGAAACTTGATTTGGGCACATTATTATAGGTCACGAAATACTGGTCATAGGTATCCAACAGCTTGAATCCATCTACGTTGGCTGTCCCTACATTATCGTTGCGATATAGGTATAATATCAGGTAGGCTGATTGAATGGTGCTGCCGATAGGAATAGCATGGCCGGTCTCGCACATGTTGAACTGCAGCAAAGATCGGAAAACATCGTTACTGTTCTTAAAAGAACCAACATATAATACCTCTCCATCTTGGGAATAAAAATTTGTATCGGGATACGTCGATGAAATAAAGACATCTTGTATCGCAGTAACAGTAGTTATAGGCATATGATCACCTCCTGTTATTTTCTATATATTATTCTCCAGTAAAGGTATCTGTTACCAAGCATTGTTCGGCAGACAAAAAAACCCGGGAAACACATTCCCGGGTCTTCCTATGTAAGCTGTTACAATGAACTGTTCTTTAAGCGCATATGGCTCCCGTCGATGTCTACCACAATCACCTCGCGACCGATCTTCTTTACCGCTTCCCAGGGAATGACCAGCTTCTGACGATCCGCCCAGAAATTAAAGGCGTTGCCGCGGTTGGGCAGGATAATGGATACAATATTGCCGCTCTCTTCATCGACAAACATGTCAGATTCGCCGACAGTTCCCATTCTCATGCCGTCATAGATGTTAACCATCTCTTTGCCCACCAGCTCGTTCAAGCGCATATGTTTTCCCCCTAAACTCCAGTATGTCCGAAGCCTCCCGCACCCCTGACGGTGTCATCCAATTCTTCAACCTCAATCAATTCGACCTGTTCTACCCGGGCAAACACCATCTGGGCTATTCTCTCGCCTCTTTTCAATATATACTCCTTGTCCCCCAGGTTTATTACTATCACCTTGATTTCCCCGCGATAATCCGCATCAATGGTACCGGGAGTATTGAGCAGGGTCAGACCGTGCTTGAGGGCCAGTCCGCTACGCGGACGGATTTGCGCCTCATAGCCCGCAGGAATGGCGACAGCCAATCCGGTAGGCACCAGCACCCGTCCCAGGGACGGAATCGTTATATCCTCGTCACAGGCGGCAAAGAGATCGACCCCCGACGCCCCCGAGGTCATATACTGCGGCAGAGGCAAGTCCCCCGCATGCAACCGCTTAATCTCAACCTTCACCAAAACCACTCCCTTACCAGTACCTCTTGAACTCCCGTTCGACGTTTTGCAGGGCTTCGGGGGAGCCGATGGCGGCCAGCGAGACCTGCGCCGGCTGCAGCAGCTGCACGGCCAGGTCCTCCACTTGGTCCTTTTCCAAGTTCATGATCTTGTCCATTACCTCTTCCAAGGGGATTATCTTGTCGTACATGAGGAGCGCTTTACCCAGCCGCGTCATGCGATTCATCACGCTTTCCATCCCTAAATAAAGGCTGGATTTGATCTGCTGCCGGGTACGCATCAATTCATCATCGGTTATGCCCTGGTCCACTATCTCTTTCAACTGCTGATGCAGCACCTCCAGGCACTGCCCGGTCCGCGAAGGCCCGGTCCCGGCGTATATGACATAGGTCCCGGTATCCGAATAGTTATTGGGGTAGGAATAAATCGAGTAGGCCAGACCCAGTTCCTCGCGAATCGATTGGAAGAGGCGCGAGCTGACACCGCCTCCCAGGATGCTGTTCATAATGTTTAAGGCATAACGCCGTTCATCGTTATAGGTAATACCGGGAACCCCCAGGCATAACTGAACCTGCTCGGTCTCCTTGGGCACCAGCTTAACAAAGGGAACCGAAATCTCCGGCACCACCAGGTTAAAGGCAACCGCGCCCGGCCGGGCTTGCTCCAGATAGGTTTCCACCGCATCCTTGACCCTTTGAGCTTCCACATTGCCGGCGACGGATATGACGATATTGGAGGGGACGTAGAATTGCCGGTAAAAATTGTACAAATCGTCACGCACCGAATCGGTTATGGTCTCCAGCGTCCCCAGAATGGGCGGTCCCATCGGGCTTTTCTTCCAGATATTCTGCGAGAATACATCATGCACCAGGTCGTCCGGGGTATCCTCGTACATGTTGATCTCCTCGATGATGACGCCCTTCTCCGTCTCAAAATCATGCGGAGCAAAGGCCGAATTAAATAGCATGTCGAAGAGGATATCCATGGCTGCGTAGAGGTTTTCATCCAGTATCCGCGCATATAGGACGGTATTCTCCTTGGAGGTGGCCGCATTGAGCTGACCGCCCATACTCTCGAAGCTATCCGCAATATCGCGGGCGGTCCGGGTTGCGGTTCCCTTAAATAGCATATGTTCAATAAAATGGCTGGCTCCGGACAGCTTGCCCATCTCGTAACGGGATCCTAAACGAATATATATGCCAATTGCCGCCGACTTTACGTAGGGTATCTCTTCAACCACCAGCTTGGCCCCGCTGGTCAGATTCCAACTATTTATCACTGTCATTCCTCCAAAAATACTGAAATTAGTACCTGATATCAATATTCCGTTTTCAACGGTACTCTGTTAAACCTAATTCTATATATTCTTGCCGGTAAAATTCATGTATGACTGCGTTGTCGTCAATCGCAATACGTCCAGTATTACCTCATTCCTCTGCTACGAAATACTTATTAGAACCTGGACTGATAAACGAAGACCACTCCCGGGTACGTGTTTTCAATAACTTGCGGTGATCCCCTACGGGGCATGCAGGGTCTGGCCTTGTCCTACAAGAATTTTACTCGGCAGATAATATACACAATTAGATTTAACAGAGTACTAGTTCATTATGAATATCTGATATCTGTGGATAACTGTCAACCATAATTCTTGTAGCCTTCACGGATATATTCTACCCATTCGGCATTTATCCCTTTCAGATTAAAAAATTGCTCGCAGCCAGTTTACCAGATTACCCTGCTTCCTGACCTCTTCCCCGGCTACCAGGGGGCAGACCTTAACCAGATTGCCATCCGCATATAGGCGCAGTTCACCGACTTGCCGGCCTTTTTGGAGCGGGGCCTCCCATTGATAATCCATTCTCACGACTTTTTCGATATTTAGCTTATTATTGCCCCCTTGCCAAAGGGCGACATCTTGGGCGGGTATTATTGCTGCTTTGGGCCGCTCCCCGCCGGTAACCCATATCTCTTTCAAAACATCGCTATGGTCCACTACCTTAATCAGGCGGCACTCATTGAAGCCATAATTCAGCAAACGGGCACAGTCTCCGGTTCGATCGCCTGATTTAAGAGCAACGGCAATCAAGTGTCTCCCCTGTCTGGTGGCGGAAGCTACCAAACATTGGCCGGCCAGATTGGTGGTTCCGGTCTTGATGCCGGTAGCGCCCGGATAGCTGTCCAGCAGTCCATTGGTATTGGTTATAATCATCTCCGCTCTATAGCCCGGGTGCTGAAAAGTGGTTTGGCGGGTGGAGACCAGGGCGGCTAATTCGGGCTTACCTAACAGGAAGCGACCGATACAGGTGAGGTCATAGGCCGAACTATAATTGGCGCTGTCCGGCAAACCGGAGGGATTAGCGAAATGGGTGTGGTGAGCGCCGATGACTACAGCCTTGAGTGACATCAGGTGGGCAAAGAGATCGATATCCCCGGCTACGTGTTCCCCCAACACCACAGCGGAATCATTGGCTGAGCGAATCAGGGCGGCTTTCAGCAGTTCCTCCACCCTAATCTGCTGCCCGCCGCGCAGGCCGATCACATATTTGGGAGTTTGGGCGGCAGCATCACTTACGGTGGCCAACTCCTGCGGGTCAGCGTATTCAGCCGCCAGTATGGCAGTCATCATCTTGGTGGTACTAGCTACCTGACGGGATTCGTCGGCTGAGCGTGACAGAATTACCTGGCCGGTATGGGCATCGACCAGGCAATAATATTTGCAGCACAGGTAAGGAAGCGCCTCCGCGCGAGGAGTCCACACCAGCATTGCTATGATAAGCAAAACCGCCAGCAGACCGGCGCTTTTTACGATGCGGTAACCGCCGGGGCAGCTCGCAATGCTGTCCTGGCCTGCCCTATTGCGCACCGGCTCGGGCTTTATCTTTACATGCTTTATCATTACATGACTTATCCTGATTTAACATTTCGTCAATGGTAATCAACTTATAGCCTTGTTCTTTCAAGCCGCCCAGCATCTGGGGCAGAGCCTTGACCGTCGGATCGGTCGGATGCATCAAAACAATGGCATCGTTGTGGACCTTTTTCATTACCCGCCCAACAATGATCTCCGGGGCCGGGCGCTGCCAGTCTATGGTGTCGGCCGACCACATAATATACTGATAACCCATATCCGTCACATTTTCCACCAGGTGATCATCGAATTCACCATAGGGAGAAGCAAAATAGCGGCTTCGTTTGCCCGTAGTCTTGAAAATAATGTCCTCGGTCTTTTTTATCTGCTCTTTGGTCTGTTCCTTTGATAACTGATTAAAATGCAGGTGCTTGTAGCCGTGATTCTGAATACTGTGCCCGGCCCGGCTCATTTCCTTCAAAAGCTCCGGATGCTTTTGGGCCCATTGCCCCGTGACAAAGAAGGTAACCCGGGCATCATTTTTCTTGAATTCCTTCAGCATGTCCGGAATGAATTCCTCACCCCAGTCCACATTCACCGTCAGGGCCACGACCTTCCCTCCGGTATTGCCCTGGTATATCGGGCTTCTGGCGTTAGCGGCCACCCCGGTATCATGGAAATGAATGACGGCGGCGCTCAACAAAACACCAGCCAACAGAAAGACCAGCCCTGCCAGCTTAAGCATCCGATAGGAAAAAAAATATATCCTCACCGCTTCTCCCTCCGTATCTAACTTAGACCCTGCCCATATCAATATGTTTATTTGTATTCGCCGGGGCAGTTGATTATACCGGGGATGAAGGGAGCAAAAGAGTCGGATAGGTGATGCTAACAGTTGGTAAAGCGGTAGCCCGAGCCCCAAACTGTTTCCAGGTATTGCGGGTTGGAGGGATCGCTTTCGATTTTCTCCCGGATCTTGCGGATGTGTACGGCAACCGTACTGAGGTCACCCAGGGCATCCTCGCCCCAAATGTTTACGTAGATTTGCTCCTTGGAAAGGACATGGTTGGGGTTGGCTGCCAAAAACAGCAACAGGTCAAATTCCTTGGAGGAAAGGGTAAGCTCCTGCTCGTTAAGAAAAACCCGGCGGGAACTTCGGTTGATTACCAGCCCCTTGATTTCTATTTCATCGTGGTTGTCGGGACGTATGCCGGATAATCTTTCATAGCGGGCAATATGGGCCTTGACCCGGGCCACCAGTTCCAAGGGGCTGAAGGGCTTGATCATATAGTCGTCCGCCCCCAGTCCCAGGCCGCGGACCTTGTCCATGTCTTCGGTTTTCGCCGATATCATGATAATGGGAACCGCACTGGTTTTGCGCAGTTTTCGGCATATCTCGAATCCGTCCAATCCGGGCAGCATCAGATCAAGGATGATCAAGTCAAACTCTTCCTGCTCGCCGCGCTGCAGCCCCCGCAGGCCGTCAGTTTCGATATCCACGGCAAAACCCTCTATCTGCAGATAATCCCGCTCCAGTTCGGCGATGCTTACCTCGTCCTCCACGATCAAAATTCTCTTCATGACAATGTCTCCTCCCTGGCTGACTCGGTCGCTCCATGGCCCGTCCCGCGCTTGGGCAAGGTAAAGAATATACTGGTACCCGCACCAACTTCACTTTCCGCCCAGATCCTGCCGCCATGCGCCTCAATGATCTGCCGGGCTATGGACAAACCCAGACCACTGCCGCCGCTCTGTCGATTGCGGGCGGGATCAACCCGGTAGAGACGATCGAATATATAGGGCAGGCTTTCTGCCGGTATGCCTTGACCATTGTCCTTGATTTCAATGATAGCATCAAAATCATTCTCCAACAGAATGATTTCCAGCCAGGCCAGCGGTTTGCCCCGATCACAATGCTGCACCGCATTGCGGATAATGTTGTTGATCACCCGCTGCAACCGCTGCCGATCAACGATAACCGGGGCGTGACTGGGATAGCTGGCGGCATAGCCCAGCTGAATCCCCTGATTTTCCAGTTCATAACCCTTTTCTTCGGCGCAATCGTGTAGATAGGCTTCGATATCGACCGGTTCGAATTCAAATTCCAGTTGATTGAGATCAAGCTTGGAGAAAAGGAACAATTCATCAATCAGATGCTCCATCGCCAAGGAATTATTATAAATTACCTGCTGATATTTTTGCGCTTTCTCCGGGGTATTGGCCACCCCTTCCATCATGCCCTGCACATGACCGCGAATGGAGGTAATCGGCGTTTTTAAATCATGAGAAATATTCGCTATCAGTTCCTTGCGATTGTTTTCGTAGCGCTGGCTTACCGTCTGGGCGTCTTTAAGCTGGCTCCGCATCTTTTCAAAGGATCCGCACAATTCTCCGATCTCGTCATCTGAATGGTAGTTGATGGCGCCGTCCAAATTACCCCCGGCAATATCGGCAGTGGCCTTATTCAGTATCTGCAGGGGCTTGATGATATGTCGGGCCATGCGATAGCTGATCCAGATATTGATCAGCATGGCCAGCAGCAGAGCTATCCCCAGGATTATATCTTCAGCCGGCCCCAGCGGTTTATCATGAGTAACAAAATCAACCTGGCCGCTGCTACCATCACTGAAGGTAAAGCTGTGATATTTGAAGGCCTGATAGCCGTGATGGTCGACCGGCCGGTCATTGTCCTTCAGGATATCGGCGGCCCTGAGCCCCATGACGTCGGCCTTTTCCGGCACATAAACCAACCGGCCGTTCTTTTCAATTAAAATCGTGAGAAAGCGCTTTTCGGTTTTTTCATTTAACTGTTTTACATATTGGGGATTAGCCAAACGATCTGGGTTATTAGCGATGGTATCGTCCAATTGGGCTACCAGTTGGCGGTTTTGGCGCAGTATGGTTTCCAGTCCCGGTTCACGGGGAGCAGCGTAACGCTCGTTTACAAAATCATGCCAGACCAGGCCGGCCACGCCGAAAAAGAGCAGAGGGATAAGGATCATAGAGATATGAGAAATCGCCAGTTTGAATCTTAATGAATGACGGTTGAATAAATCCTGCATAACATCGTCCCCTTTTTGCTTTCATTTTTATGATAGCAAGCATTATTAAAATCGGCCTTAATAAATTATTAAAATTCCTTAAAGATTGGAGATTCAGCAATTCTTCAGGCAGATTAAGCAAATCTTTCACATATGTTAATAAAAAGTTAATCCCGGCTTAGCCAGGATTTTCTTTTTACACTCTAGACTAAGTGCAGGACATCATATCCGCATAACGTACGAAAGGGGGAATGACCATGACTTTACTGTCCAAACTGGCATCCGGCATAGCATTCGCTGTACAGATGCTGGGACTGTTAATACTGGGAGTTCTATTCATCATTGCTCCTGAACTGGCTATGGGCCTGGGGTTAGGAGTATTCAAGTTTAAAACCGCCCTGACAGGATAATACGGCAAGATTTATCTGACTGCCGTGACCTGAGTTCTATGAATCAAAGGAGTGGAGCATATGAAAAACCGGGGGAAAATAAATATCGTATTGGACTTTATAATATTTCTGGGGATGCTGGGATTATTCTTTGTTAAGGGAGAATCCCATGAAACTCTGGCCTACACCGTGGGCAGCTTGCTTATTGTGCATATAGTTCTGCACTGGCAGCAAATCAAAGCCCTTTACCGCCAGCTCCTGCCGGAAAGCAGCCAGCGGGTGGCCGGCGGCGTGGTTATAACGGCTTTGATCATAGCCATCCTGACCCTGCCCATGTACCTGCCATCGGCCGGTGAAGGAAACCGCGGCGGCAAATATGGCCCGCCGCCCGGTCACTACGAAAACTTTGACCGGGATTAAAGCGCTGCGATAGGCCATAGGGCTGATGCCAGAGCGATGACGGGAGTGAAGAGCCCTGGCCACCAAGCTTTTGTAGGAATCACTGCCCAAGGGATAAGACACCTCCGGGAAACGGGTTGCGTGAAACTTCCGTTGACCAGTTTCGGGGAACCCTAATACTTAGGCGTGCAAAAAACCGCGATTGAGACGTACTAAAGTACGTTGACTGAGCGGTTTTTTGCAACAACGCAGGCTGAGATTTCCCCGCAGGTAGTCAACGGTAGGTATGAGCAATGCCTGAATATTGAGGTGGCTTCTGATTATAGCATCGGTTTCTCCAAAGACAGTGGCACTGGTTATTTGCTTCTGTCGTCGCTCTGGCCAGACTAGCAAGGCGCGCTTGGAATCGGTTCCCTTAGCGCGCCTTGCTGTACTTTTTTCCTTAGCCCTTGCCATATATATGGCAAGGAACATAATATTCTAAAGTAAAACACAAATAAACCGAGTATACTCGGTTTACTTGATATTTGCAGGGAAACTGAATCTTTATTGACCCGCTTTATTGGCGCGCAGTACCGCCTTGCGGGAAAGGTTTACCCGGCCCTGGCGATCGATCTCGGTCACCTTGACCTGGATCTTGTCGCCGATATTTACCACATCAGTTACCTTGTCAACGCGTTCTTCTGCCAACTGGGAGATATGAACCATGCCTTCCTTGCCGGAGGACCCTAATACGCCAGGGATTATCTCGACAAAGGCTCCGAAGTCCATGATGCGTTTTACCGTACCGTCATAGACCCTGCCTACCTCAACCTCAGCAATTATAGCTTCCACCAGAGCCTTGGCTTTTTGGGCTGCTCCCTGATCAGCGGCCATAATAAACAGGCTGCCGTCATCCTCGATATCGATCTTGGCGCCGGTCTCATCCACTATCTTGTGAATGACCTTGCCGCCGGGGCCGATGACCTCACGAATCTTGTCGGGATGGATCTGCATGCGAATCAGACGCGGAGCAAAGGGTGACATCTCGGTATTAGGCTGGCTGATGGCTTCATTCATCTTGCCCATGATAAACATACGGCCTTCCCTGGCTTGCTTGAGGGCGGCGGTAACGATCTCCCGGGTAACCCCCGTAATCTTTATGTCCATCTGTAATGCGGTAACACCCTTTTCGGTGCCGGCCAGCTTAAAGTCCATATCGCCCAGGGCGTCTTCAATGCCCTGGATGTCGCTTAAAATGGCGAATTTGTCCTCACCGGTGACCAAACCCATAGCTATACCCGCTACCGGAGCCTTGATAGGTACGCCGGCATGCATCAATGACATTGAGCTGCCGCATACACTGCCCATGGAACTGGAGCCATTGGATTCCAATACCTCAGAAACCACACGGATGGTGTAAGGGAATTCTTCTTCGGACGGCAGTACGGCCAGCAGTGCTCGCTCCGCCAGGGCGCCATGCCCGATTTCTCTTCGTCCCGGTCCCCGCATCGGTTTAATCTCACCGGTGCTGTAGGGCGGGAAATTGTATTGATGGATGTAGCGCTTATGATCCGCCCTTCCCAGTCCGTCCAGGAACTGCTCTTCACTGGCGGCACCCAGCGTAGTAACCGACAATACCTGAGTCTGACCGCGAGTAAAGAGTCCGGTACCATGGGGGCGCGGCAGGAACCCCACTTCGCAGCTGATCGACCGGATCTCAGTGAGCTGGCGGCCGTCTACGCGGTCTCCGTCCTCCAGAATCATGCGGCGAACAGTTTCTTTCATCATCTTATCGACCAACCCATCAATGGCTTTGGCTTCATCAGGATAAATCTCGGCAAAATTAGCCTTGATGTCTTCCTTGGCTTGATCCATCTGGGTCTCCCGGGATTTCTTGTCGGGATTGCGTACGGCCTGTTCCAGAATGGGCAGGGAGTATTCGCGGACTGCTGTCTCAATGGCTTCGTCCATGACCTTGGCCACGACCTCCACCTTGGGCTTGCCCAGTTCGGCAATTATCGGCTCCTGGAAGGCGACCAGTTTTTTAATCTCTTCATGAGCAAAGAAGACCGCTTCCAGCATCATCTGCTCGGGCACTTCATTGGCATGACCTTCTACCATCATGATAGCTTCCTTGGTCCCGGCTACCACCATGTGCAGATCGCTCTTTTCTTCCTCTTCAATGGTGGGGTTAATGATTAGTTTCCCGTCCACCAATCCAACGATAACGGCAGCAATGGGTCCGGCAAAGGGAATGTCCGACACCCCCAAAGCCAATGATGCGCCAATACAAGCGGTAACATCGGGGGGATTATCCTTATCCACCGACATTATGGTCGCTACAACATGGATATCATTGCGGAAGCCCTTGGGGAACAAAGGTCTGATCGGGCGATCAATTTGTCTGGCGGACAGGGTGGCCAATTCAGTAGCCCGACCTTCACGCTTGATAAAGCCACCGGGAATCTTGCCGATGGCATATTGCTTTTCTTCATAGTCGACGGTCAGCGGAAAGAAATCTATCCCTTCGCGGGCTCCCTTGGAAGCAACCGCCGTGACCAGAACTACAGTGTCACCATATCTAACTACAGCAGACCCATTGGCCTGCTTGGCTGCCTGTCCGATTTCCACAACCAGTGGACGTCCGGCAATTTCGGTTTGGTACTTGTGCAGTATATAAACCTCCTCCTTTCATTTGGTTCTTATAGCAGCCCCGGGCTGGTGGTTTAATCCAACCCGAAGACTGTAGGCAAAGTATGATTTATACTTCCCGTGATAAAAGGAAAGAGCGGTTTTTTCCGCTCTTTACCTTCGCAGACCCAACCGGGTCACTATAGTACGGTAGCGATCGAAATCGTTCTTTTTCAAATAATCCAAGAGCGATCTCCTGGCGCCAACCATTTTCAGCAGCCCTCTACGGGAATGATGGTCCTTCTTGTTTGCCTTGAGATGTTCGTTGAGATAGTTGATTCTTTCCGTAAGTATTGCTATCTGTACCTCAGGAGAACCGGTGTCGTTTTCATGTATCTGAAAAGACTTGATAAGCTCCTGCTTTCTTTCCGGAGTCAATGCCAAGTGTTTCACCTCCTTCTTACATAATCGCCATGAACCAAGCAAAGCGCCGGTGAATGCGCCATACCTAGCCCAAGGTTAACCCGGTTACGGGAACCGGTCATGTTTAACAGCTATTATCTTCGGCCGGGAGTATGATAATACCGCTCTTTCCTGCCTATACCCGGTTGGTCAAAACAGAATATTTACATTCTAAGTCTTGCCCGCCGTGCAAAGCTTATACCCCCGGCACGGAAATAGCCAAAATAAATTGTAGCATAGTGCCGGATAAATGTAAACTTTTCCGCTAATCCTCCTCAATAACACTTTGGCGGTCGCGGGCAATCTGGGCCATCAACTCTTCCACCCCGGCAAATTTCTGCTCATCTCTTATTTTCCGGCGGAAAAAGAGCCGCACCTGTTTTCCGTAAATATTTTCATGAAAATCTATCAAATGGGCTTCCACACAAATGGGATACTCAGCATGAAAGGTAGGTTTGTTGCCGATATTAATGGCGGCCTTATAGGTTTTGCCGTCTACTTCCGCCCGCGCCGCATATACTCCCCGGTTGGGTATGCTGAGATCGGCGGGAACGGCCAGATTAGCGGTGGGAAAACCGATGGTAGAACCCCGCTTTTCACCTGCCACCACCAAGCCTTCAATCATAGGGTAATAGCCCAGCAGTTTGCCGGCGGTCGTAATCTCGCCTTTTTCGAGGTAGCTACGGATAAGACTACTGGATACCAGCTCTCCATCCACCTCGACCGGCGGAATCACCCGTACTCCGAAGCCGTATTCATAGCCCAAATTCTCCAGCAATTCCGGGGTACCCGCGCCTTTGTGGCCAAAGGTGTAGTTAAAGCCTACATATACCTGGCGCACACCCAATTTCTTAACCAATATGTTCTCCACGAACTCCCGTGGGGAAGTCCGGGCCATGTCCATCGTAAAGGAATTATAGATCAGGATATCCAGTCCGGCGGCGCCGAGCAACTCGGCTTTTCTGTCCACCGTGACCAGCAGATTGGGCGCCCTCTCCGGCGCCAGCACCCGGGAAGGATGCGGTTCAAAGATAAAAGCCGCCGCCCGGCCGCCTTCACTGCGCGCCTGCGCCACCAACTCATGCAGTAGCTGTTGATGTCCCAGATGCACTCCGTCAAAATTACCCAGGGCCAGATATAAACCCCGGCCATCGGGTTCATAATTGTCAAGTTCTCTGATTACCTGCATTAGTATAACTCCTTGTCGATGAATTGAGCTTGAGAGCTTTGACTCCCGGCTAAAACCCGGATCGGTCTTATTATGACTTCCGGCTGCTCCCCACTGCAAGCGCCAATTCCCAGTAAAATTCGAGGAAACGCATATATTTTGAGCAGTCCGGCCGGCGGACTGCCCGACCAGCTCAACGAACCTCCATGCAAAACAGTTCGCACATCCGCCGCCTGGTTCAGCACCACCTCCGGCAAATGCGCCAGCGGATAATCCAGGGGTAATAAATCTTCCTCCCGGATTCCGCGTTCCATAATATCATCCAGACGATACGCCTGCTCCAGGCTAAAAGCTCCGGAACGGGTGCGCAGCAAATCCGTCATATAGGCACCGGTTCCCAAACTGGCTCCGATATCATGGCATAAGGTTCTGACATAGGTTCCCTTGCTGCAAACCACCCTGATCCTGGCCTGCTGGTTGGGCTCATTCTGGTTCAACTCCAGCACTTCCAACTGGTATATCTCGATCTCCCGCGGAATCCGCTCAACCTCCAGACCCTGCCGGGCCAATTCATAGAGACGCCGGCCCTGGTGATGCACCGCTGAATACATGGGAGGTATTTGCCGAATGATCCCGGTGAAGGCCGGTAGCGTTTGCAACATCTCCTCGGATGAAACCAGATGATGAGGGGTAGGGCTTATGGTCCCCCAGGCATCCTGGGTGTCGGAAACACCGCCCAGGATCATGGTTGCCACGTAGGATTTGGTCTCTTCCCCCAGAAAACTGAGCAGCCTGGTGGCGTCCCCGACCGCTAAAGGCAAGACGCCGCTGGCCATGGGATCCAGGGTTCCCAGGTGTCCGATTTTTGTTTTACGCGGCAAGAGCCTCCGAATCCTTCGAATAACATCGAAAGAGGTCATGCCAACCGGTTTATCTATGTTTAAAAAGCCATGCAATCAGGCCATCACGTCCTTAACCGCTTTGAGTACCCACTCAATTACCTCGGGCAGGCTGCCGCTCTGCCGGGCACCGGCTGCCTGCAAGTGGCCCCCGCCGCCAAACTGCCGGGCCAGACTGGCCACATCCACCTGGCCTTTAGAGCGAAAGCCTATCTTAACAGTTCCTGGCTTTATCTCTCTGAACAACATGCCCACTTCTACCCCGTCGATCATGCGGGTGTAATTTATCAGGGTCTCCGGAAAGAGTTCCAGGGCTCCCACCGCCGCCACCTCGTCATAGGAGAGACTAATCCAGGACATAGCGCCGTCCGGGCTGATCTCCAGGTTATCCAGGGCTCGGGCCATCAAGGCCACTTCGGCGGGTGATTTGGATTCAAACAGACAAATACGGGAACGGTCAATATTAACGCCAGCATCCAGCAAGTCGGCGGCTATCCGCAGGCTGCGGGCTGTGGTATTGCCATTGAGAAAATTGCCGGTATCCATAACTATACCGGCGAACAGCGCCTGAGCAATGTCGGGGGTAATAGAAACCGACAAAGCCAGCAGCAATTCATATATTATTTCGGCGGTAGCCGCCGCCTCTGCGTCAACATAATTATAATCGCCAAATAGAGGATTTCCCCGGTGGTGATCCAGATTAAAAGTAATCCCCCGTCCGGCCAGCAGGGGCAGGAATGACTCGCCTACCCGCTCTTCGTCGCCGCAGTCGACGAAAACGACGCAGGTGCCCTCTGGCAGCGGCTCGCCAGCTATTTTTATCTGGTCAGAGCCGGCCAAGTAATGATAATGGGCGGGGACCTTATCCGCCAGATAGGCCTCCACCCTTTTTTGCAATTGCTGTAATCCCCAAAAGAGTCCCAGCAAAGAGCCCACACAATCGCCATCGGGCACAGCGTGGCCTACAATAACCAGATGTTCTTCCTTTTTCATCGCCTCGGCGAGCAACGACAAATCCTTCATGGCTATTCCTTCCCGGTCTCGTCCTCTTCCGGGCTATTCTCGGCTACGCCCAGCTCATCCAGCAGACCGGACATCTTTATGCCATGTTCTATGGACATGTCCAGACGAAACTCCAGTTCCGGAGCATGCTTGACCTGCAGGGCATGGGCCAGTTCACTGCGGATATATCCCTTGGCCTGGGCCAGTCCCTTCATGGTAGCTGCCTGTTTGGCCTCATCACCCAGTACGCTGACATGCACCCGAGCATGACCTAGATCTCCACTGACATCTACCCGGGGAATGGATACTGTGCTCAGATCAATACGCGGGTCCTTGATCTCCTCCCGGATTATCCGGGACAAGGTACGCTGTATCTCAACTGTCATTCTTTCTTGTCTACGTTTGCTCATATGATCACCCCCATCATAAAGGTAACCTGAATCTATAGTTCCCTGGGTACTTCTTCCATGGTATAGGCCTCAATGATATCGCCTTCCTTGAGGTCGTTGAAATCCTTGACGCCAATGCCGCATTCATAGTTCTCCAGCACTTCCTTGACGTCATCCTTGAAGCGTTTCAGTGATGCCAGTTTACCTTCATACATGATAACCCCGTCACGCAGCACGCGCACATTGGCATTGCGCGAGATCTTGCCGTCGACCACATAGGAACCGGCTACCATGCCGATATTGGGAACCTTGAACAATACCCTGGCCTCGGCCCGCCCCATGTATTTCTCCTTATAAACAGCGTCAAGCAGGCCCACCATAGCCTTTTTAACATCGTCAATCGCCTCGTAGATTACCCGGTACAATCGGATATCTATGCCGACTTCTTCAGCGTACTTTTTAGCCTTGATATCGGGCCGCACATTAAACCCGATGATTATACCCTGCGAAGCAGACGCCAGCATAACATCAGTCTCTGTTACCGCACCGACTGCGGAGTGAATAACATTCACCTTTACCTCGTTGGTAGCCAGCCGCAGCAGCGACTGGGATAAGGCCTCAACTGAGCCCTGTACATCACCCTTGATGATCAGGTTGAGTTCCTTTATCACGGCATCCTGCATCTGCTTGAAGAAGTCGTCCAGCGATATACGGCTACTCTGCTTCTGATCCTCCAGTTTCTTCTCGCTGATACGCAGGCTAACGATCTCCTTGGCTACCTTTTCGTCACAGACTCTTACCCGTCCCCCGGCTTCGGGTACCTCCGACCATCCGGTTATTTCAACCGGCATAGAGGGATAGGCCTCTTCCACTCTCTGCCCGTGGGCGTCGGTCATGGCCCGCACCCGGCAAACCTGGTTGCCGCAGAGGATGCTGTCACCTATCTTTAGCGTACCCTTTTGCACCAATATTGTAGCCACCGGTCCCTTGCCTTTATCCAGTTCGCCTTCGATGACCACGCCTTCCGCCGGACGATCCGGGTTGGCCTTGATATCATGCATCTCGGCTACCAGCAGTATCATTTCCAGCAGGTTCTCGATCCCGATACCCATTTTAGCGGAAACCGGAACAAAAATGACATCACCGCCCCATTCCTCGGAGACAATTCCGTGCTCACCCAGTTGTTGGGTCACCCGTTCCGGGTTGGCGCTAGGCTTGTCGATCTTATTGACCGCCACTAAAAACGGAACATTGGCGGCCCGAATATGGTTGATAGCCTCAATGGTCTGGGGCATAACTCCATCATCAGCCGCCACCACCAGAACAACTATATCAGTCAGATTGGCCCCGCGGGCCCGCATGGCGGTAAAAGCCTCGTGGCCCGGAGTGTCAATAAAGGTTATTCGATTGTTGTTGACCTTGACCTGATAGGCTCCGATGTGCTGGGTGATGCCGCCGGCTTCCCCGGAAACCACATCGGCCTGGCGAATACGGTCCAACAGTGAGGTCTTGCCGTGGTCGACATGTCCCATAACGGTGACTACCGGCGGGCGCGTCTTGAGGCTGGCCTCATCGTCCACGATCTCTTCCAGCATTCTGATTTCCTCGGGAATCTCTTTTTCCACCTGTACCTCATACAAGGTGGCCAATATTTCTATGGTTTCAAAATCAATGACCTGATTTATCGAAGCCATAACGCCCAGTTCCATTAGCTTTTTGACTACATCGGCGGCGCTACGGTGGAGCTTCTCGGCTATCTCTCTCACCATCAGGCTGTCGCCTACTATAATCTTATCGGGCAACGGCATCACATTGTCTTCTCTCTTGCGCTTGTGCTTCTGTTTTTTTGGCGGCCGGCTGTAGTCACGTACCGGAGCCGGTGGCTGCATTCCCTTCTTCTGCGGCTTGGACTTATCCAGATGAGCAGGTTTTTTATCCTCACCCAGATTTCGACTGGGAGCGGGCCTGGTACTCTTTACCGGCTCACCCGGAAGCCCTGGCTTCTTCTCAGCCGGTCTGGGGCCAGACGGACGTTGTTCTCCTGGACGGGGAGCAGGCCCTCTGCCAGTTCCTTGCCCGCCATATCCCCCTTGCGGTCTCGGTCCCTGGCCCTGCTGGCCATAACCGCCCTGAGGTCTCGGTCCCTGGCCCTGCTGGCCATAACCACCCTGGGGTCTCGGTCCCTGGCCCTGCTGGCCATAACCGCCCTGGGGTCTCGGTCCCTGGCCCTGCTGGCCATAACCACCCTGGGGTCTCGGTCCCTGGCCTTGCTGGCCATAACCACCCTGGGGTCTCTGTCCTTGGCCTTGCTGGCCATAACCACCCTGGGGTCTCGGTCCCTGACCCTGCTGGCCATAACCGCCCTGGGGTCTCTGTCCCTGACCCTGCTGGCCGTAACCGCCCTGAGGTCTCTGTCCTTGACCCTGCTGGCCGTAACCGCCCTGGGGTCTCTGTCCTTGACCCTGCTGGCCGTAACCACCCTGAGGTCTTGGTCCCTGACCCTGCTGGCCGTAACCACCCTGAGGTCTTGGTCCCTGACCCTGCTGGCCGTAACCACCCTGGGGTCTCGGTCCCTGGCCTTGCTGGCCGTAGCTACCCTGGGGTCTTGGTCCCTGCCCGGTTTGCCCGGATTGATTTTGCGGTCGGGGAGTCTGCCCGGTCTGGGGCGTACGACTCTGGGGTCGGGCTGGTTGTTCCGGGCCGGTTTTTCCTCTACCCGGCGCTTCGGCATTCTCACGATTTACGGGTTTATCAACAGCCGAACTGGGAGTCTCACTGGCCGGTTTTTTGGGGGTAGGGGTCGGTTCAGGCTGAACGGCTGGCTTGGCGGCAGCCTCGCTTCGTGGCTTTTCCGCAGCAGCGCTTCTAGCACCGGTTTTACCCGCAGCAGATTCCGTGTTGCCCTTAGCCGGTTTCTTTCCGCCAATCTGATTCCGCACTGAAACCGCCTGGGCATCCTCAATGGTGCTTAGCTGGTTTTTGCCATCCAGCCCCATCTTCTGCAATACTTCAATAACTTCCTTGCTGGTAACTCCGATTTCCTTGGCTAATTCATGAACTCTTATTTTGGCCATTCAACCACCCCCGTACTGTTTTCGTCTCCCATCGACTTAACCAAATCTATGATCGAACGAGCTAATCCTTCGTCATTAATGGTAACTGCCACCCGATAGGCCTTGCCTACTGAATTGCCCAGGCTATACTTGTCGCCCAGAATCAGCCAGGGGACCTTTTGCTTCTTGCAGTTGGCAATTAAGGATTCCCGTGTTTTTTCCGACATATCTCCACTCAGAACCAGTAAATGAGCCTTCCGCCTAATCAAGCTAGTCCTGGCCGCCATGGTGCCTGCCGAGGCCTTGCCTGATTTCTGAGCCAATCCGATTAAATTGTGAACCTTATTCAAACTATCACACACCTTGTTCTTGGCTTAAATCATCTTCTCCGGTTCCGCCGCATCCTCCAGAGCTGACACCGCAGCGGGAAGCCTTTCTTTTAAGATTGCAATGACCTCCGCCGGTATATCGTGTTCCAAGGCCTTCTGCAGCCTTTTGCCCTTAAGCGCCGCATTCAGGCAATCGATTTGCGGGCATATATAGGCTCCGCGACCAGCTTTCTTGCCGGTAGGATCAAAATCAATCTGCCCCTCCGGGCTTCTGACCACCCGCAGCAACTCACGCTTGTTTTTCATCTCCCGGCAGCCTACACACATGCGCTGGGGTATTTTACGGAGCTTCGTCATCTAGATCAGTCTCCTCGAAAAACTGGCTTTCACTCTTAATATCCACCTTCCAACTGGTCAGCTTGGCGGCCAGGCGGGCGTTCTGCCCCTCCTTGCCGATAGCCAGGGAAAGCTGATAATCGGGCACTACTACTGTTGCCACCTTATTGGCTTCATCAATATAAACTGCCAGAACCTTGGAAGGACTTAAGGCATTGGCGATAAACCTTTCCGGCTCGCGGTCGTACTTGATAATGTCTATCTTCTCGCCGCCCAGTTCGGCTACGATATTCTGCACCCGGAGCCCGCGGGGACCCACACATGCTCCTACCGAATCCACATTTTCCTCAATGGAATGTACGGAAATTTTGGAACGATAGCCGGCCTCGCGGGCAATGGACTTGATCTCCACTACCCCGTCATAGATCTCGGGCACTTCCAATTCAAATAAACGTCGCAGGAAATGGGGGTGGGACCTTGACAAGTAGATATTCGGTCCCTTGGTGCTGTTTTTGACTTCATATATGTAGGCCTTAATCCTCTGGCCTACGTTGTACCTTTCGCCGGCGATTTGATCGCCGGGCAGCATAATACCTTCTACCCGGCCCAATGATACATAAACCGTCTTGGCTTCAACCCGCTGCACCGTACCGGTGACAATCTCGCCTTCCCGCTGCAGAAATTCTTCATAAATTAGGCTGCGCTCAGCCTCCCGGAGCTTCTGCATAACTACCTGCTTGGCGGTCTGCGCAGCGATACGGCCAAAGGCGTTCGGAGTAGCTTCAACATAAACCATATCCTCTATCTTACATTCGGGATATAGGTCTTTGGCCTCCTCCAGTAGGATCTCCTGGCGGGCGTCCTCGACGCGGTCTACTACCATCTTCTGCGAAAAGACCTGGACCTCACCAGTAATATCATTGAACTCCACGCTTACATTCTGCGTGGTGCCGAAATTCTTGCGGTATGCGGTATTTAAAGCGGTCTTAATCGCATCTATCAGCGCGACTTGAGGTATACCCCGTTCCTTTTCTATCTCATTTAAAGCCTTTATCAGTTCACTGGACATCTTGTTTCCCCCTTATAAATCTGGATGCAAACGAACAATGGATACCATCTCCCGAGGTATGGTCGTTATCCCCTGTTGGGTCTCGAGTTCAATCTGCCCCTCGGTAACAACTCCGAGTATTCCTGACATCTTGCCGGGACCTTCGTAAGCTTTCTTCATCTTGACGATAACCCGTTCACCGGCAAATCGCTGAAAATCCCTGTCCTTTTTCAGCACACGATCAATCCCCGGGGAGGATACTTCCAGGTGATCGTAATAAAGGTCTTCCCCATCCAACAGAGGTTTAACCAAGCGAGTGGCGCGAGTGCACATGGCGAGATCCACACCGGATTCGTGATCGATGAAGACCCGCAGGAACTGCTCCTCGTTTTCCTTGCGATACTGCAGTTCCACCAGTTCTATATCCGCCCGGCTCAATTCCTGCTCGATAAGCGGTTCAATCTGACGCCAGGCCGCCTTGCTCATATTTACGCACTCCATTCCATCCCCGCCTCAGGCGAGATTACAATAGAAAAAGTGGGCACGCACCCACTTGTAGTCAGATGTATTGGTAAGCTAATAGCAGTATAACACAGTATAGATATATTATTCAAGCCGAGACGATTAAATATTTGCCACAGCTTCGGCTATAAATTGACTTTTCCGTTATTATGCGAAAAGACTGAGCTGGGTACTTTCCGGCAAACCGTCCAGACAGCCGTGTTTGCGCAATACTTCTACGGCGGTCTTGTTGATATGCGAGCGCTGCTGAAATTCCTCTACTGATAGATACCCGGAACCATCTCTGGCCTCCGCTATATTCTGGGCAGCCGTCCCGCCCAGGTTGGGGAGAGCAGAAAAGGGCAGGAGCAAGCCGTCGGGCTCGAGCAAAAACTTTTTAGCATCGGACCTATAAAGATCAACGGGATAGAAATTAAAGCCACGAGCGTACATCTCCAGGGCCAATTCCAGTATAGGCAGCAGCTTCTTATCCTTTTGGGACGCCTGCATGCCCTGGCGGCTGATCTCCTTTATGCGACCCCTTACCTGTTCCTTCCCCTGCAGAATATTTTCCGGATCAAAATCCTCGGCGCGAATGCTGAAGAAGCTGGCATAAAATTCCCGCGGATAGTAAACCTTGAACCAGGCGATACGGAAACCGTTGATTACATAGGCTACCGCATGGGCTTTGGGGAACATGTATTTTATTTTAAGGCACGAATCAATATACCATTCTGGTATTCCGTGCTCCCGTATGGCCCCTATTTGTTCAGCAGAGAGCTTATTGCCCTTGCCTTTGCGCACTAGTTCCATAATGTCGAAGGCCTGCTTTTCCGGCACCCCCTGGTAAATAAGATAAGTCATGATATCATCGCGGGTGCAGATCGCCTCATTCAAGGTGGCTATCCCTTTTTCGATCAATACCTGGGCATTATTCAGCCATACATCGGTACCGTGGGAGAGTCCGCTTATCCGCACCAGTTCGGAAAAGGTAGTGGGGCGGGTGGCTTCCAGCATCTGGCGCACAAAGCGGGTGCCGAATTCCGGTATGCCATAGGTGCCTATGCCGGTACCGATCTCTTTTTCGGTAACCCCCAGCGATTCCAGCCCGGAGAAGAGCTGCATGGCCTTTTCCTCGTTCAGCCGGATAGTCGCCACCTTTATCCCGGTCAGGTCTTCCAGCTCCTTGATAACAGTCGGATCGTCATGTCCTAGTATATCAAGCTTGACCAGCTGTTCATCCACGGCATGGTAATCAAAATGCGATGTAATGATACCCGACTCCTGCTTGTTGGCCGGGTGTTGCAGAGGGGTAAATTCCCGGATGTCGTGATCCTTGGGGACTACGATCATCCCGCCGGGATGCTGGCCGGTGCTGCGGCGCACCCCGGTAATATTGTCTGCCAGACGTTTTATCTCTACCTGTCGCATATTTACCCCTTTGGCTTCGCCATATTTCTTGACAAAGCCGAAGGCGGTGCGATCAGCAATAGTGGTAATGGTACCGGCCCGAATAACATTGCTTTTGCCAAAGAGTTCCTCCACGTATTGATGGGCCTTGCTTTGGTAATCACCGGAGAAATTCAGATCGATGTCCGGGGTCTTGTCACCATTGAAGCCGAGAAAGGTTTCAAAGGGGATGTCAAAGCCCTGGTTGTTCATTTCCTGTTCACAGGCAGGACATTTTTTTACGGGGAGATCGGCACCGCAGGCTACGCTGCCGTCGGTGATAAACTCGCAGCAATGGCATTGCGGGCAAAGATAATGCGGCAGCAACGGGTTTACTTCCGTTATACCGGTCAGATAGGCTACCAGCGACGAGCCTACCGAGCCGCGCGATCCTACCATATAGCCGTCACGATTGGATTTGTCCACCAGCTTATGGGCGATTATATAGAGCACGCTGAAGCCATTGGTGGTAATAGAGTGGAGTTCGCGTCTGATCCGCTCATCGACGATGGCCGGGATAGTCTCCCCGTACAGGTTATGGGCCCGCTCCCAGGTAAGCGCAACGATCTCCTCTTCCGCTCCGTCGATAGCCGGGGGATAGAAGCCCACGGGAACCGGTCGCAAATCCTCGATCATGGCGCTAATCAGCTGCGGGTTGTCCACAACCACCGCCCGGGCATCTTCATCTCCCAAGTAGGCGCATTCCTCCAGCATTTCCTCTGTGGTTTTCAAATACAACGGGGCCTGGACTTCGGCATCCTCATAGCCCTGCCCGGCCTGAATAATGCGCCGAAAAACCTCATGGTGCGGATCCAGAAAATGAACATCCCCGGTAGCGCACACCGGTTTGCCCAATCGCTTGCCCAGTTCCACTATCCGGCGATTGATATTCTGGAGATCCTCTGTCGTCTTCAGCCGGCCCTCCCGGACCAGGTATTCGTTATTGGCCAGCGGCTGTATCTCCAAATAATCGTAAAAGGCGGCGATGGCCTCGATCTCCTCGGGACTCTTCTCTTCCAGCACCGCCCGGAACAGCTCGCCCGCCTCACAGGCCGATCCGATGATCAGCCCTTCGCGGTTAGCCTGCAATTGCGCCCTGGGTAGCTTGGGGTGTTTATAAAAATGATCCATATAGGATGCGCTGACCAGATCGTACATATTCTTTAATCCGGTACGGTTCCTGGCTAACAAGATAATGTGGTAGGGCTTTTCCCGGGCATCGTTTTCCACCAGATATCCCTCTACCCCTAGTATGAGATTGAAGTGGAACTCCTCACCCTTTTCCAGTAGATCTGCGACCGCCTCCTGGGCAGTTTTAAAGGCCTCGGGAAAGGCCTGAATGCAGCCGTGATCGGTTATGGCCAGCGCCGGGTGTCTCCACTCTACGGCCCTTTTTACCAGGTGTTTTACTTCGGTTAATCCGTCCATGGCGCTCATCTTGGTATGGGCATGTAATTCTACCCTTTTTTGCGGTGCCAGATCACGGCGAATCGGCTTGACGGCAGCCTCAAATCCCTGCATAAACAGAGCGATCTCCTTGCTGTTGTCATCATAGCGAATATCGCCGCCGACGCGATACCACTGGCCGATTTCCAGTTTGTTGTCATCGATGCTGTCCACGAAACATTTGACATTAATACTATCCAGATAGTCGGTAAGACAATAGGTGAGCGCCAGGCGACCACCTTTCAGGGAAGCGACCTCTTTGTCCCAGATTTCCCCTTCCACCACAATATTCTTCAGACCTTCCTGCAACTCGCTTACCGCAGTTTTCTCCGCCTGGTCCAGTTTAAGGCCCTCATCCTTCCGGTTATGGCCCTTTTTCCGGGACGAGGCAGTCGGAGTAATGCTTAAAAGATTCAATTCCTGGCTGGCCCTGACCTCCTGGCTGCAGCAGCTATCCGCCGCGGAAAGGGGCTGAGTATAGAGAGCGCGCACCAATACTCTAAGGCCATATTCCTGCAAGACCCACCCGGAAAGGTTGGGACAGACCTCCTTTTGTATGAGATAGTCGAAATGCTGTTCGTTCTCCACCAGAAAATCAAGCCGTTCCCGTTCGATCTCCCACTGAAGATCCTCCAGCATGCCGGCCTGACCAAAAACCTCGTCAAGCAGTTGGTCGCGGTGTTGCTCAAATATCCAGTTAAGCCCGCTGTTCCAGTCCAACAAACCGGGAACTATACGAACCTGTTCCAGGAATGCCAGACTATCTCTCAATTTTTCGGAGGTCTGCGTGACAATCGTAAGCGGAAGGGGACGGGTGGTATGTACGTGAAGTGACCAGGCGGAGGTTTTTTTGGTTACCTCTAAATGCTTAAGCTCGCTTCCCTGCCATAACTGGGCCAAGGCAGGGTCTATGTGCTCCATTAGAAAAGCAGTGAAATCAACGGTCATTTCGGTTTCCTCCAGGGAATCCCAGTACTCTGTCGACCCTAATTCATATATTCTCGACGGTTAAATTTTCGCATGACTGCGTTGTCGTCAATCGCAATACGTCCAGTACTAGTTCAAACGATCAATGTTGCGCAGGCCCTTTATAGCGGACAACTCATCCACTACCTCGTTGATGCCCATCCCGGGGGGCAGTTCCAGCAACAGTTCAACCTCCAGTTCCTCGTTTTCGGTGCGGGTCAACTGGATATTCTTAATCAGTACCCCCATTTCACCGAGAATCGAACCAATCGTACCAACCTGGCCGGGACGGTCCTCCACCAGCATTACAATCCCTTTGAACTCGCGAAGACCGGTTACCACCTGTTCAAATTTCACGAAATAGATCAACACAAAGAGTATCAAGAGGGTGGTAACCACCGCCGGGATATATAAACCGGCTCCGACCGCCAGCCCGATACAGGCCACCACCCACAGCCCGGCCGCGGTGGTAAGCCCCCGGACCGTGGCCCCTTCGCGCATG
>Ga0209340_1000551_pt1 | contig 38677 bp, 66 predicted proteins | sample EPASupsiteSAE323_FD_187266 | JGI IMG/M metagenome (GOLD analysis project Ga0209340, IMG submission 187266) | Bioremediated contaminated groundwater from EPA Superfund site, New Mexico - Sample SAE3-23 (SPAdes) (version 2) | ecosystem: Environmental > Aquatic > Deep subsurface > Groundwater >... | reverse complement strand
CGGCAGATTTCACATCAGCAGCACTCGCGCTCGGGGCGAGCATTGCCGTAACGGGGGGGACGGTCAATGGGGGCACGGCGTGGCGCGTGACCAACACCACAATTGCAAATTTCGGCACGACTGTGTTGACATTTATGAAATACGTCCTTGACGCATTCGCCACAAGTTCAGTCACTGGGACGGTCCAGTGCGAAACGCTCCTCTTGCATCCTACAGATGTAAAAATGGCTGGCGGGATCATCAAACGGGCCGGAGTATACAACATCCGCATGAAAAACCGGGCGTCGGGTGGCGACCAGACAGGGAAAGTCATCACCTATTACATCAATGGTACAGGGGCGCAGCTCGGGGGGGGCACGGCAGGAAACTACGGCACTGATGTAGATATCACCGTGGCTGTAGATGATATACTCTGGTTCTACACCGAGACTACTCCGGCCGTGACTGACCTGGTATTCGTGCAGTTCAGGAATGCAGATGGTTACGGCCCATTCTAATTTTCTCTCCTGAAAAAAAGGGAACGTGCAGGGGGATCAAACCGGGACATCTCGCGCCCGCATCTCCTGAGTACTCAGGTACTCTGAATCATACGGATCCTCGCTGACGTGGGCGCCCCAGCGCTCCGGATACATTGGATCGTAAGGAAAATCCGGAATCGTCTGGCAGTACCAGAGCTTACCCATCGCGATCTTTTCCTGCTCCGCGTGGCTCTCCTTCAGCTTATACTCGGTGATTCCAAGATAGTGGCTTCCGGCATACTGGTTGTGGCCATTGTCAAAGGTCCAGAACACAAAGCCGAGCTGCAGGCCACCATGCACCGGCTGGCCGTTGTGTGGACCATCGGTGATGAAGTATTCATCGGGAGGTACGACGCAATCACCCGCAGTTACGGGAGCTGCAACGATCACCGCGATCAACCAGAACGCGATGAGGGCAATAACAGTCTTTTTCATCAATCCTCACTCATGACAATTTTATTGTCATATTATTGTGATACGGGTTAGGTATTTATATTTTATTGCCATATTATTGCTAGATTATTACAGGGTGATGATGCTGAAAAAACAGGAATTAAATATAGAGGGATATGCTTTTTTAGAGAAGGAAGTGAAAAACAGCGGGGACTCTGGAAGAGTGTTCGTCCCTATTGCATGGGTTGGTAAAAAGGTCGCTGTCGTCCTCCTGGAGCCGCTCGCTCAACCGGATTGACGGAGCCCCTTCTGGATTTTTTTATCGATCGTCATCACGATCCAACAGACCGCAAGCATCACCGCCATCATCAGGAAGTAAGCAATAACCCCGATGTATTCCGGCCCTGTTTTTGGCAGTATCGGGATTACGCTCCAGATTACGATCATGTGGAAGAGGAAGACGTAGAAGCTAAGATCGACAAGTTCCCGCAGGACTGTAGATGTGTTCGGGATCTTCGGGTAAATCCCGGCTTGTATGATATAGATCCCGAGTCCGAACTCGAAGAGGTTGCAGAGGGGGAACCACCTCCACAGAAGATCTTGCGGAATACTTCCGGCATAAGTGAGCAGGAGGACCCGCAAGCTGAAGCTTACGATCATAAAAGCGACGATCGCATATATCCGGTACTTCCTGACTGTGTCGGAGACAAGGGGAAAAATAAGATAAATGGATACGATTGCAGCGATAAACCAGCTCATATTGTTGATGAGACCCGGCCCCTGATTCAAAAGGACATAGTACCCCGTATACTCAAACAGGATGTCCGGCAGGGAACTTACGAATATTTGTGCCGTGATGGATGCGTTCGTAATTATGACAAGCGCCAGACCCAGGATCAAGCTCATCCAGAACGCGGGATATAATCGTGTCACACGGTTCTTAATGAAGGTATAATACGACTCCCATGTGCCAACTCTCTTATATGAGTATTCCAGCACCGCCCCGCTGATAAAAAACATGCCGTAAACTGCGATTCCCGTGAGTCCGTTGATATAAATATTATAGAAGTTCCAGCCATCGGAGAACAGCAGGCCATTAAAATCCCTGAGGATGAAGAGCTGCGAGTGGTCGTAAACGATTATGGCGATAAATAGGATCTTCAGAAGGTCAAAGAACAATAACCGATCCTTATGGGGGGTTGGAGCGACTACCTGCTTTTTACGGGCCATTGCAGGTTAAAATGTTCCATCGGAAAAATAAAAAGGCTGCTATTTTACCGCACCTCGCTGGCATGGGCGGACATTTCAAAAAAACTTTAAATACTTCAAATGTTAGAAATATCTCACATATGCTGAAGCTCAAGAGCATCCGAGCAGCGATCCGGCAGCTCAGGAAAGGCGTCTTCGCCACACCCGAGTACCCGAAGGCCGACCCCGGGTTCCGGCGCAGGGTCCGGGCTCCGCTGTGCGTGCGGTAATAATACTCCTCTCTTTTTCAAGCAAGTCCCGAAAAGTTTATACCTTTATCGTGGTAATACCTAGTCGTCAAGAGGTGACTATGACTGAATCAGCAACACTGACAAAAGTCGGGAACGGGGCGCATAGGGCGACAATTCCCTCGCGCCTGATCAGAGAACTGGGGTGGACCTTCGGGGACAAACTCCAGATGGATCGTGTAGGAACAACACTTGTAGTGTCAAAGGAATGTGGTCAGCATGCAGCAATCAACAGAATCAGCAAAAAGTGAGGATGGCAGCAGCCTCTCCGCCGCTGGAAACGAGGAGAAGGGTGCGACTGCCAGCAAAGTATCGAATCACGACCTGAAAATGCTTTCCTTCGAGCTCGTAAGGGAAGTTGACGGCATCTTTTACTTCTCGCAGCCGGGCAGGAACGAGCTCGTCCGTGGTGACGAGATCGACGCCATTGAGGTTCGGACCCTAAAGCGCATCCACCCGCTGATCGACGCGGAGACTGCGCTGGCCATCCTGAACGCGAGGATTGCGGCTAACACGCCAACACCATTCGGCACGGTTGCCGGGGACCTGGTGGCATCATGAAGCGCGTCCGCATCCAGCAGAACCCGGAAACGTCCGATGTCACTCTGGTGGAGACATGCTATCACGAACGCTGCATCGAGCACCGGTGCCCCCGGTACGATCGGTGCTGCGGGGAGGTGAACTGGTGATGGCTCACGGACCCGCACCCGGTGCTACAATGGAGATCGTCCACGTAGGGCGGCCCCGGCCCATCGTCACTGAGGTGCCCTTACTGTATTGCTCGTCCTGCGGCCGCCCGCTGAGGGATGACCGGGACCGGCTTGATGAGGGGGTCTGCTATTATTGTGGGGCAACTCCGAAGAGCGAACCCCTCGTCACCATCCAGCTCCTAAACGAGATCCGGAACTTCTGCGGCCAGCTCTGCCCCGGTAAGGAATGTGACATGCGGGGCACGGCCGGAGCGATTGCCGGTTGCCTGCGGGTGTCAGGGAATATCGGATACCTGAGGGAAAAGGCGGGGGTGCAGTGAGATGGACGCCCGCGAAGAGACGCAATCCCTGAGGGAAGACCCGCTGCCCCCGGTCGCCATCATGGACCCGCTCACGCAGGTCTATTACATCGACCAGAAGATCGCCACCCTCCATGAGCAGATCGCCGAGCTGAGCACGCAGCGTCTAACCCTGATGGAATACGCCGTCAGCAATCACATCGAGCAGGATGACCTCTGCCGGCTCGTCGCGAGGGTGACGCCCCCGGTGCAGAAGGTCGATATCGAGAAACTCCGTGCAGAAAAGCCGGAAATCATCGAGACGATCCAGAAATGGCAGCGCCTCTTCCTCGTGGAGAGAGTTCGCGAACAGTTCCGGACGCTCGGGACCGCGATCACGCATGCCGAGCTCAAGAGGGCCATTCCGCAGAAGGCAGTGTTCGAGTCGTTCCTGTACCGGCCCGGCGAGCCCCGGATATCATATGAGGTGGTGAAGCGCGATGTCTGACGCCAAAGACATTTCCCTGAACGGCAAGTGCACCCTCATGGACGCACCGGCCCGAACTTTCCGGATCAAGGACGAGACCGGGGCCGAGCACCCGTTCAAGTGGACAGAGCCGCTCGATGTCGTGATGATAAAGAACGGATCGGAGAAGTGGAAGGTCGGGTACTATCTCACCGTGACTTATGATCCGGATTCCCGCACCGTCAAGAACGTCTCATACTGGCAGGAGGGGAAGGACAAGTTCCCGAAGGACCAGCGCGGAGGATCTGGCAAGTCCTGGCAGATGCCCCGCAATGAAAAGGCGATCATGTTCGAGTGCTGCCTAAAAGCGATGGTGGACCTGTACCTTGGCCGGCTCGGGAACAACAGCAGCGGGCAGAGCTTCGAGACCTCTGTCGATTCGGTCATAGAGGCCGCGAAGAAGGCCACGGAAGCAGGGATCACAGCATCGGGGCTTAACGGCGGGGGTGCTTAACATTCCTTTTCCTGAGATGTGGTTCGTGTATGACCGAACAGAGGGCGACTTCACTACGTATCTCTCTGAGACCGAGGCGCAGGCTGCCTTTGACAAACTGATCAAGCAGATTAACGACGGCGTTTGCGGTGGGGAATATGAAGGCGACGAAATGGTCGAGATGGGCCGGATCCACAAGCGGGCCGAGGTTATACCGGTCGGAATTAACGAAGACGACGGAGAGGAGTATTTCTCCCTCGTCCCGTATACAATCGCGGAGGTAGCAGAATGATGCCCCTCACGGAAGAGCGGGCCATCGCGCTCTATAACTCCGGCTGGTGGAGAGGCAAGACACCCGCAGATGTCGTGCGCTTCCAGCTTTTCGAGCGCCGGCTCTGCATGCCATTCTCGGAGTTCCACAAGGCAGTCGAGCAGGTCCTTGAGCGGCCTGTCCAGGTGCAGGAGTTCGGGACGTTCTTCACCCGCGAGTATGGCATCCTCGGGAATCTCCGGGAGGAGTACCTGAGGGGGCAACCCGCCCCCACGCTCCGGGAGGTCCTGAACATCATCGCGGACGACCGGCGAGCGTTTCCGGCGGTGGGATGATGGAATTGGCATATGAACCCGGCATCGGGATCTTTCTCAACATCAGGAGAACGTCCCTTCTTTTCGGATATCGCCTCGTCGAAGTCGGCCCGTTTGTTTTGCCATGCCCCTCGGTGCTTGTCGGCAGGAAGGTGAACTGATGATCACCGCAGATCAGGCCATCCACTGGCTCTGGCAGCAGTACATGGAGGCCCCGACCGTTCCGATGATCAATTACTGGTTCGACCGCTTTGCTGAGAACCGGATGCAGCAGCGGGCCAGTGAGGGGGTGGTGTGAACGGCTGCCCCCGGAATAGCCGCATTGGGCGAGCTCGTCTATGATGTTGCCCCGTGGAAGATATACCGTCAGGATGCCGGCATGGGTGAGAAAGAGTACCGGATCTTCCTAAACGATACGAACTTCTGCGTCTGCGATCACGAGGTCACAGCGAAGGAGATCATCAATGCAATGAAGGGAAGCACCCGGGCCCGATGGCTGGATGAATCGCTCAATGAGGGTGATGGGGTGTATCGCCCATGAACGGCCTTCGCCTTATCGAATCCGACATCGGCCCGGTCATCCCGGTATCTGACATCTGCACGCAGGTAGGGTACTCGAGGTCCGCCGCAACTCGGCTGATTAACCGCCCGGCCAACAAACCCGCCCTTTCCGGCTTGACAGTCTGTAAAACCATCAAAGGGAACAACGGGTCCAGGACACTCCTCTGCCTGTCCGAGGAGGGCGTGCGGCGTTTTCTCTCCCTGATGTGCCCGGACGCAACGACCCGGCCCGAGCTGGCGCAGCGTATCGCACGGTTCCGGGCGGAAACGTTCGACCGGACCGCAATGCCCGCCCCGGCCCTTCCATCCGCAGGACCCGATCCAGTGATTGAGACCCTGCAAAAAAACCGGCAAATCGCCGATATCCTGATCGAAGGGTATGGATATGACAAGACCGTTGCCCGGAAACTCGCCATGCAGGATGCGGTCAACAAGCACCCGGAGATCCTGGGACCGTTCAAGGGCCCGGTCCTGAACGGGGCAAGCAACGCGCCGGCTGAACTAAAAGAGGTCATCGTGCCACTCCTGCCAGCATCCGCGGACCACTGCGAGCACTGCATCATGCAGGACCGCGATCCCGAGTTCGACAAGTACTTCTCGCTGGAGAAGGTCGCCGACATGGTGGATCTCAGCAAGATCGAGGTCCAGCGCATCCTTGAGAAACAGGAGATCCTCATCTATGCCAACAAAGTCTACCACCTCACGACGCTTGGCGAGAAGATCGGCGCCGGCAAGGTGTTCTCGCACTATCCGCTCTTCCCGCACCGGCTGACCGAGAAGAAGATGATCCGGTACTCGCCCGTTGCGGTCGAGCGGATCCGTGCGGTCCTGAGGGCCCGGCAGATGCAGCTCGACGGCGAGGAGACCGCGACAGGCGCCCACTCTTCCGCCCAGGGCATCAACCAGGGCATTGCTGCGACCGTTCCCCGCACGACTTCTCTCGCGGAACATTGCGGGTGATCTCCATGGCCGGCAAGCAAAGCGCGAAGACGCGCCGATACCTGGAGATGCACCCGCCGCAGAAGGAGGAGCCTGCAGTCCTGCGCGAGGTCCTCATACCCGCGCCGGCGATTGCGGTCCCGAGCGCCAAGGCCGTGATGGCGGCCCTGCTCGCGGACATGAAGATCGAGCGGCAGACTCAGGCCGATACCTGGGATGCCATCAAGGCCCGGCACCACGGGGATCCGCCCGTCCGCGCCGTTTGGGCGCATCTCGCAGACCGCAGAGAATCTGTGATCACCATGCCCTCACGGGTGTGCGTAGGGGAGGGATACTATGACTGAACTTTTACCAGTAAAACAAATCAAGCAGAGCAGCGAGCTCCAGCCGCGGGCGAGCATGCACACCGACAAGATCGACGAATACACTGAGGCCATGCGGCGGGGTGATGCGTTCCCGGCCCTGACGGTCTTCAAGGTCGAGAGGGAATACTACCTTGTCGATGGGTATCACCGCTTCATGGCTGCCCAGGGCGCGAAGATCGAGCGGGTGATGGCCGACATCATCCACGGCACGATGCGGGACGCGATCCTCTACTCTGCGGGCGTCAACTCCAAGCACGGGATCCAGCGCACGAACGAGGACAAGCGCCGGGCTGTTTTGATACTCCTGAGAGATAAGGAGTGGGGACAGTGGAACGATACCAAGATCTCGGAAGTTGCGCACGTATCGCCGGAGTTCGTCGGGAAAATCCGCAAATCTATCTTGCCGATGTCGGCAAGATGCACGTCTGACCGGAAGAAGGTTGAACGGGCCGGCAAAGTCTACACAGTGGACACATCCAAGATCGGCAAGAACCAGAAAAAATCATCAAGCGAACCCGTTTCCGGTCTCGGTACCGTACCGAAAGATCACCCCAATCATGGTGTCGGCTGCGCTCAGCCGGGCTCCCTGAAAGAAACCGATCTGCCTCCTCGGGCCCCCCTATCAGAGCAGCTGAAGCCGGACGCTCCCGGCCCGATAGAGTCCCCGGACCTGCCCGTATGGGATCTCTCGGCCTGTATGTCCAACACCTGCCCTGGCGACACGCACCACTTCCGGGAGAATCCCGACCGGAAGCGGATGGAGTGCGACCTGCAGGGCAAGAGTCTCGCAGAGATCCAGAGGTGCCCTATCCTGGAGCGGCAGAAGGGGGCGGCGGCTCAGGCAGTGCGAGGATCGGCATTTACGACCGGCTCGCAGCCCCGCCCGATCACCGATGAGCTCCGCCCCCTTGTCATAACGGCAGTGAAAAAGACCGATGCCGAGGCCGAGAGCCTAATGATCGCAGCGGTCCGCGGGAACTGGACCGACAAGGAACAGCAGGCAGCGGATCAGGTTATCGCCAGGCTCCTGGAAGAGGGTGAGATCACCGCAAAGTCTCACAACGAAGCGTACCGGGCGCTGGTCCTCCGGGCGTGTGAGGGGATGGAGTGACTGCAATAACCCGTCCATTTCCGATGGAAAGTTCCCCGATAATTTTTAGACCTTTGTTTCCGAAGGAAAGTTTATCGACGGAGGTGCTGAGCAGTACCCCCGGCCCCTTCCGGGCGATGGAAACATTCTGGGAGACTCTCACCCCCACAAAAACCGTTTCACTGCTTGAAACCGTTTTTACAAAAAACCGTGTTGTAAGTTATGGAATTAATAGTATATATAATTTATTATTAAGTGAGAAAGATGGAAAATCCGGAAAGGTGGGACACCTCAAAATAAACTTTCCATCGGCGCAAAAGGGGGGCGGGTACTGATGACCAAACATAAACCGTCGTCAGTCGAGCTGCACAAGTGCGCCTGGTGCGGATATCCTGAGGCAACGCACCAGGGAGGGTATGAAACCCGGACCGGTACAAAGGTCGAGGAATGGTTCTGTTGTAAAGAGCATTATGAGAAATGGCTCACATGGCAGGCAGCCCTCGCCCTGGTTAAGGCACAGACAAGGATCTCCCAATTCAACGAGCCGGCTAAGGCGGTGCCGTGATGGCGATAATCGGCGTTACCTGTCTTCGGTGCGGCTCTCATATGCTCCTGATCGCACCTCCCCCATATTCAGAAGATCATGAATATGAGGGTCTCTATGAGGCCAAACTTTTGTTGAAGTGCAAAATCTGTGGAAACATCCAGCGGACCGTCATGTATACCCGGTGCAGCCTTGATGATGTTATTCAGGCGGCCTGCCGGCAGTTGGGGGCTGATTGCTGATGTCTGCCGCAAAACCCCATCATTGCATCAGTCAGCCGAATATCAGGATCCAGAATCGGCAGACAAAGAACCGGAAGCGGGAACGAGACCCGGCCCGCATCGCTGCCGTGAAAGAATGGTGCGTGGGAAAGCTCTGCACCTGTGGCTGCGGCCAACCGGCAAACTGCGCCCACCACCCAAGTGATGATCTCTATGAGGACGAGTGGGCAGACCTCTCGCAATGCGAGCCCTGGCAATCGCTCTGTCACCATAAGCACCACAAGGGATTCGTCCGGTGCCCCGAGTGCGGCGGCTGGATGAAGCCCGGCCGCGAGAAGTGCTCGAAGTGCGAAGGATGGGTCGCAAAGAGGATCCGGCAGGGCAAGTCCCGGCACCCATGCGACCACAACCGCGGAAGTCAACGGTGCTGGAGAAACGGGCAGCTCCTGGTGTGCCCCTACAGCCCCAGGACCGCGGAGGCCCGGTGCGATCCCGAGCACTTCCAGAAGAGGGGGGTGCAGAACCCATGAGCCTCAAAGGACTGGAATTCAAACAGCGCGATCCCATCATGGCGCAGCGGATCCTCGATGCCATCCCAGCCAACCCGGCCGAGTCGATACCGACCGCAGACGTAGTGCGGGCCACCGGCTACCACAAAAGCACGGTCGTGAACCATCTCTACACGCTCAAGAAGAAGGGCCGGATCCTGATGGAGGGCGTGCCGGGAGCCGGAGGACGGGGCCACAAGCACCTGTGGAAGCGGGCGGTACCGGGGGTGCAGCGATGAGCGATTGCTGCGGAGCCCCGGAGAAGAAAGAGAGCAAGTGGGGCATCAAGGACTGCCGGGCGAGGAAGTGCCCGGACCTGCAGCGAGATCCCGAATATCCGGACAGCCCGCAAACATGTGCCGTTATTCACGGGATGCCGGGCGCCATGCCGATGTGCGTCAAGGAAATGGACGATGAGCAGTTTATCCGCCGCATCAGCGCCCGGCTCAACACCAGTGAGTTCAACAGCCCAAGCCCTGGCGTGAAGAACTGCCCGGACGCCTGCCCGTACAAACTGGTGTCGGAAGGTGAGAGCGAGAAGGGCCGCAAGGTCAAAAAAGGCGTCTGTGCGCTGACCGGCTGGGCTCTCGGCTCCTTTGCAGTCTGCCCGTGCAACGTGCTCGGAAACCCTCGGCAAGAAGACCAGATCGAACGGCTCCGCACCCTGGTGGAAATGCGCCTTGAGCATTGCAGGGATGACAACCCCGTCATGGGAATGTGTGCCATGGGTGTATGCCCGGACGGGAAAGATCGCGACGAGTGGATTGACGGGAATACCGAACTCTGCCCGATAATTCGGATGAAGAAATCGGCCCTCTATGGTGGCCGCGGCTGCCCGCTCTGGAAAATCCCCCCGAAGTTGTTGAAGGCCTCGGCCGCCACTCGGGTACAGGAACCTACAGAAAACGTAGAAAAACCACACACTGATAACACTGAGGAGTTGAACCGTGCCGGCTGCCCCACATCATGCAAGTGGGCCGGCAAGTGCATGTTCGCCCCGGCTTATGCCGGTTGCCTTCAGGATGCCGAAGAGTACCTCAGGGAGCACCCGGATCGCGAGACCCCTTCAGGAGACAACTCGAAACCGGTATTGTCCTCAGAAAAGACGGCAACCCCTGAGAAGCGCAAGCGTAAGGCGAAATCCGATCACGTCTGCGAAGACTGCCGTGAACGATACGGCAAGCCGATCCCCGGGTACGTCTGTGCCGGGTGCAAGGAAGACCAGAAGACCAAGGGCCGGCGGGCATGGATCACGGACCTCCAACTCGGGACCGTGCACCTGGGCGACGTGGTGGAGCTGGGCGAAAAGGTCCCGTCGTGCTCGGTTGATGGGATTTTCACCGATCCGCCGTATATCAAGGAACTATGGGAGCAGGCATACGCGGACCTCTGCGAGCTCGCAACCCGGGTCCTGAAACCGTACGGGTTCCTATTCACGTATGCCCCGCAGGCCCACCTTGCCGAGATCATGGAGCAGCTGTATTGCTCTCATGACCCGGACCTCAAGGACGGCTGCACGCTGGTCTACTTCTGGATCATCTCCTCCTTGAACTCAGGACCGGCCGTGAAAGCCCACAAGTGGAACGCCCTCTGCCTGCACAAACCGATTCTCGTCTTCCAGAAGATCCCGGAAGGAGGGGACATCAAAGGAGTCCGAAGGTGTTTCTCGGATGTTGTCCGTGGCTTCAGGCAGAAGAAATTCCACCCATGGCAGCAGTCCGTGCATGATGTTCTCGGCATTATCAGCCGGTTCATGGCACCCGGGGAGATCCTGCTGGACCCGTATGCGGGTACCGGCACGTCCCTGATTGCCGCCAACCTGCTTGGTATGGAGTGGATCGGGTTCGAGATCGAGCCGAAGACCCACGCGATCGCGGTCCGCGAGCTGCAGCAGCAGCCGATCGGCCTGTTCACGTTTGGAGGGGAGGAGCCGGATCAAACGGCGCCCAGGGAAATCAAGGAGGAAAAAGACACCAGCAAGCAGGCCGCGATCTATGATACTACAGGGAAGACCGTCAAGCAAATTTGGCACGACGTTTGTGATAAGTGCGAAGATGGCTGCAAGGGCCAGGACGATCCAAAGTGCCTGATAAAGAGGACCAGGGGGCCTTCCCGCCCCGATCCTGAAAACCCCATTTCACAGGTCTGCATCGAGTGTGACGTCTACAAGGACTGCCTGAGGAGGGATCCTTATGCCGGTTGCCTGGATGCGGTGAAGGCCATCATCAAAGCCCAGGAGGAGCGGGACGAGGGAGAGCAAGGCCGTCACCCGGCCGGTCCCGGTGGCCCGACTCCCGGCACCTGCGGGACCTGCGGCCATCACAAGGGCAAGAAAACATTCCACCCCTCATGTCCACGCCTTGGAGAACTCCTGTTCATGAAAGGAACCAAGAGTGCCAAGGTCCTGATGGAGGAGACACAGCGGGAGAGATGCGGGCACTGGCTCGATAAGAACGATCGATGCAAGGAGATCAACGATCTTGGCAACTGCACGATCAGTGAGAGGTGTGATAGGAAGACCTTCGAAGAGAGGGCGGCGGTGGGTTGCAGCGTCCCCATCAAGCCGGTAAAACCGAAACGGGACACTCCAGAGTGGTTCGAAGCGCTCACCGAGGCAAAACGCAGGAATAATCCCGGCTGGATCTGGGAGGTCTGGAAGCACGACCCCGCAAAAGGTGAATGGCTGTACGAAGGGGCGGATACCTACCAGGGGGCCGTCTCCATCAAGAATCAAATCGAGGAGACCCGCCCGGATGGTTCAAAGGTCCACTTCTCCTTAAGGCCAAGACCGAAGCCAGATTATCCTACCGATGATATCGAGGGGCCGTGCAAGGTCTGCAAGATCGAGTGTATCGATGAAGATGGCAATGACGGCTGCTGGGAATTCGAAGAACACGTAAGGAGACTTGAGGAGGATGGAGAACCCGCATCGCCCCGATGGGGATACCGCGAGATCTGTATCATCTCCTGCGGAAAGGCCAAAATCTGGGATGAACCCGCGAAGGGAAGGAAGAAGACCCCGGCCCGCGTTGTCGCCCGTGAAGCATATACCGGGCCCCTCTTCACTCTGGCAAGGAAATATGCAGAGCACGTGTTTGAGGGGGACGAGTATTACATCCTCTCCGACAAGTACGGCCTGATTCGCCCGGGAGACGAGATCGAGAACTACGATGTCTCACCGGAGGATATCGAGAATGATCCGGAATTCTTCGACATGGTCCAGCAGCGGGCCAAGGCCGATCCGGACCTCGCAGTAGTGAAAAAGATCACTCTCCTCTGCGGACAGATCCACCAGCGCATTATCGAGGGGGCCTTCCATGGTGTTGAAATCATCAACCCGGTCCAGGACCTCCCCCAGGGAAAGAGGATGCACGCCCTCAAGCAGTTGGTAGAGCATAAGGAACCCTCGAAAGAATACGGTGCGGAAAAAAACTGCGATAATTGTCTGGGGTGCGGTGGGGGGATCATCCTAAGAGATTGCCCCTCTTTCGACGATGTTGTGAGTGGGAAATTAAAAGCGGAAGATCTCATCTCTTCCGTCAAAAAAGACGGATGTAGTGGCTGGAAACCCGGAGTCAAAATCGCCGAGAAAAAACCACCATCGAAGAAGAAACGATCCCCGAAGAAACCGAAGGAGTGTGAAACCCCATGATGAAGATCCCCCAGACCCGGCTCAGTGCGTTCTGCAATGTCCTGAGCGCCCTGGTGCCGGAATGCAGGCTGATGATTACCGATCAGGGGTGGAACACCCTTGCCGTGGACACCGCGAACGTCGCGATGGTCAGCGCCAATCTGCCGAAAGCACAGTTCGACGAATTCACCGAGACCGAGAAGGCCGAGATCGGGCTGGACCTCATGAAGCTGAAAGACTTCCTGAAGGTCATGGACGATGAAAAAAGCACGATCACGATCGAGCGGAAGGAAGGCCGGCTCATCATGTCTGATGGCAGGTACACGGTCAAGCACACACCGCTCGACGTCCAAACGGTCCGCAAGCGCCCGAACCCGCCGTCCCTCTCACTCCCCGCCGCGATCGACATCGATGCCGGCCAGCTGCAGGAAGCGATCAAGGCCATGGGCGTGATCAGCGACAAGGTCCGGCTCGGTACCTGCAAGGAAGGGCTGGCCCTGGATGCGGAGGGGGACACTGATCAGCTGCACAAGGTCCTCGAATCGACAGGAAAGTGCCAGGTGCCGGACGCAGCAGTCCGCTCGCTGTTCTCGCTGGACTACCTGAAGGAGATCGGCAAGGCAATGAAAGGGGCGAGCACGTGCACGGCACTGCTCGGCCAGGACCACCCGATCCGGTTCGACTTCGAGCTGGACGGGATGGAATGCGGGTATTTCCTCGCGCCAAGGCTGGAGGGGGATTGACGATGCCGTGGATCTGCCCGTATTGTGGCACGGAAAATGAACAAGACGGCCGCGTCGGTAGACAGGAACCGCCATGTAGATCCTGTAAAAACCCCCGGGCGACACCGGAAGAACTCGCAAGGATCCGAGAGGCCAAGATATCCTCTATTAAAAAGGATCTCGAAGAGCTCAACGAAGTGGCGGGAAAATTGCGGGACAGTATCGAGTTCCACGCCTCGATTATTGCCGAGCACCAGCAGGATCTCAACGACGCCCGGAAGGAGCTTGGAGAGCTCCGCGAGGATGCCGCTCCACTGAAGGAGGCGCTCAAGCGCTGGGAAGATCAGGAGGTCTTCTACGAAAAACGGGATAAGGCATTCATGGCGGAACAGGATCCTTTCCAGACAAAACTCCCTTTTGAGGTGCCGGCATGAGGCTCATCTACGTGCCCCGGGGCCGTGCTGCAGAGTATGCCCCGCTGTCAATCTCCGGGCCTTATGTCTGCTGCGGTCATGGCTGTATCTACTGTTTCAATCTTGAAATCCGGGGGATGTGTGCAGACGAGTTCTCAAAATCCGCAAAGCCGAAACCGGACTTCCTGAAGAAGTTCGAGAAGGACTGTGCCGAACTCGCAGCGGCCAAGGACCAGCGGGAGATCCTGATCAGCTTCTCCACTGACCCATACCAGCCGCTCGACTATGAGTTGCAGCTGACCAGGAAGGCAATCGAGATCCTGATCCGGCACGGGCTGCACTTCACGATCCTGACGAAAGCAGGAGGACCTCGCAGCACCCGGGACTTCGACCTCATGGCCGAACACCCGGAGCTCTGCAGGTACGGGACCACGCTCGTCTTCGACAATCTCAAGGATAAGGGCATCTGGGAGCCCGGGGCGGCCCATACGCCGGAACGCATCGAGGCCCTCAGAGAGGCGAAGAAACGCGGGATCCGTACGTGGGTATCCTTCGAGCCGGTGGTCTTCCCGGACCAGACCATCAACCTGATCCGGCAAACGCTCGGATTCGTTGACGAGTACCGGATCGGAAAGTTCAACCACGCCAATATCCCCGATGTCGAGGAAGTCATCCGCAAAACCGGGTACAGGTACCCGACGGATGATGAATGGAGGATCTTTGTGCAGCGAGCCGAGGCCCTCCTCAGGCACCACAACCAGAAATTCATCTTCAAGAAGGACCTGCAACCGTACCTGCAGGCAGCGGGGGTGACCTGCTGATGTGCCGGGCAGCAGGATCGGGTCCCGACACCAAAAAGGCAGAGGCCCCGATGAAAGGAAATGTGATCGGCCCGGGTGACGAGAAACGGTACGAGCGGATCACGTTCTACAATGCAGGGCGGAAGGTGAAGACGTGAAACCCGATCCCCACATCTGCATAGTCTGCGAGAAAACGCTCCCGGCCAACCTCACCCGCAAGGAGGCCTTGGACCGGGGCATGATCTGGGAGCACAATGGCAAGTCGTATTATGTCTGCCCTCATCACGTGGCCGAAGAGTGCTATGCAGCGATCGAGGCCGTGCCGACATTCGAGAAGGCCGGGAGTTTGAAATGAGCAAAGTTCCGAGAGACGAAATATGTCCTAAATGCGAAGGCTTCGGGCATCTCTGCAATAATCCGGATTGGGACGAGGACCATTGCCCGGAGGGACGGGAGGAATGCGACGGCGAGTGTAAGTCGATGATCACCTGTTCATACTGTAAAGGCGAGGGCATGGTCACGTTCGCGAAGATGGAGCGCCACGTACGGAGGATGTCGAAGATCACATGGGGAGAGCCGAAAAAGGCAGGTGCGTGAAATGAGCAAAAAACCAGTCGAAAGAGAGCGAGCGAGAACCGAGAATTTACCGCGGTGCTGGGGCCATGAGAGCGAAACGAATACGATTTGCAATGAGTGCGTGATTGAGATGTCCTGTCATAACTGGACGGTGATGATCTCATGACCCTCTCCCTCCACGACCTCGCCGAGTGGCGCCGGCAGGAAAAGGAAATCCCCGGCCTCTGCCTCCCCCCGCCACTGCCGGACATCAAGGCCCTCCGCGACCAGCTCATGCAGGAAGCCGGCCCGGACCCGCGGCAATGGGACGCAGACTGCGAGGCCCTTGCCGCCCGGGAAATACTGGAGGACACCTTCCGGATCCGCCGCGGCAAGCTGGCCCGGGCCTGCGAGCTCAACCCGGACGACGCAAGCCTGCCGGCCGTAAAGGCCATGTACCCGTTCGAGAGCAACATCTGGTTTCATCTCACGGAGGGGTACCGGATGCTGGACTTCGCAACGCAGGAGGTTCTGCGAAAAGGCGAATGGTCCGGGAAGTGGCGGCCGGACAAACCGAACCAGCGCGGGCCGGGGGTGTGACGATGGGCTGCTCAAGACCGTTTTATGCCAACTGTCCGAAAGAAGGCAACAGCGCCCCCCAAATGGGTTGTTTCGGGTGCATATATCATACGTCTGATGATTTCCCGGCATACACCACGAGCGTGGCAAAGCACATCCACGAGTTCACCACCGATGAACTGCTCGCGGAGATCCGCAGGAGGCTGGGAACGTGAAGCGGATTTTAATCACCGTTCGTAATTGTTACGGTTGCCCGGCTCGCAAGACCGTCGATAAGAAAAATCCGGGGCACTATCTTCCTAAACCGAGATGTGGGAAAACTCGCCCGAATAGGGAGATCGACAATCCGGCCCAATTCCCCGATTGGTGCCCGTTAGAGGAGGCGACGGCAGATTGACCGGCAACGAACCGACACGAAGCACGGCACCGGCAAAGCCCGATGGGAAAAAAGTATGCTATATCTGGGGACTCGGGAGCCGGCCATCAGATAATATGCGAGTAGTGCACAAGTTCAAGAATGGCAAGTCCAGGTGCAAAGACCGGCACGGGCGGAAATGCAAGCTCAAATACGCCCGGCCTAATTGGGTGCCGCAGGAGAACGACGATCACACCTGCCCGGAATGTTACCGGCTCCATTTATTAGATCTTATCGAAGAACAGGCGCAAGGGGTCCGGCGGGGAAATGTTGATGAGCCGGCAGCGGCAAAGGTGGAATGATGGGAACAACGCAGGCAAAAATCTTTGAATGTGAATGCGGAAGAGAACGGAAAGGCTTCGTGCCGGGCCGAGGCTCTCCCGGGTCCGAATTCTCGATCGCACTCCTCTGTAATAACTGTGGTGGAACGATATATCGTCTGGATCATCAGGGTAATGTCCTATCAAAGAGACAATTTTCCAAAGAAGATGTAAGAAAAATGGAGAAGAACGCCATCGAGCGATATGGTGGAATCGACGAGGGGGATCTTATTGATCATTGAATACTGTAAGGAATGCGGGGGCAAGATCGAGCATCGGGTGAAGTGCTGCATTCCCCCAATCTACGAGAGAAAGTGCTCTAGGTGCGCCCGGGTCGTGAGTAGTGACCAGGGAATGATTGAATACAAAGAGGTGTGATCGGCGATGAAGCTCCTTAAATGGATCAATAAAAAACTCTGCCGCCATTTCGGGCACCGGTGGAGTGATTGGGAGCACTGCAAAGAAGCCGGGTACACCGATGGTTTCCAAATTCCCATGAAACGGTGTCATTGCCTTCGGTGCGGTCAAGAAATAACGGACATTGATATGCCCCCGGCACCGAATTGCCGATGCTGGGTGGAACCCTTTGCTGAGCGGATCGATATGATAACCATCCGCGGAAAATAATCCCCCCTCTTTTCAATCCTCCCTTTTTTCCCACTTCCTCCATTTTCCCCACTTGCACCACTTTTACCACTTATGCCACATTTGACGCTATTATCCCCCCTCTCCGTCGAACTCTCTTTTGCAATTAGTATCCTGTCCCGGACAGCGGGCGGGAGGATGTGTACACAAATCATGGAAGCAACGATCAACGAGGTATTCTATGCGGACCAGCAAACCCGCGTAGAACTCGGGACAACCCGGCCCGAAGCCGTCACGCTTGACTGGCAGCGGTTCCCGCGATTCCCCTGTATGAGTGCTGAGGTAACGGAGAGCAAAGACCCGAGCGATGGCGGCACGTGGCAGCTCCGGATCGAGACCCTTATTGACGGCGTGGTGATGAAGGGCGCGACGAACTGGATCCCGAACGATGACGACAACCGGACCCGCGTCTTCACGCACGAGATCGACAAGCACCCCGTCAAGCTGATGCAGCGCGGAAAGACGCACTCAGTACAGTTCCGTCTCTCCCGCCGGCGGATGGTCTGGGGCGTCCCGGTGTCGCTCGTCTCGAAGTGGGAAGAGATCGCCGAGTCCGAGGTCTACTACTACAAGATCGGGACGAACCCGAACATGGAGTAACCGCATGGCCCTCTTCCGTCAGAAGAACGTGCCGACCATCGACGCTCTCGTCCTCCCCGATAGCGACTATGCCTTCGTGAAGGACGGCAAGCTCGTCGAGATGCCAAAAGCAGAATTCGAGGCGGCCTACGAACCCGTCCCTCCTCATGGGTGATCCTTGTGCCTGAAACGGTCATCACCCCCGAACCCTACCCAGGCACAACGACAACGATCACAGGCCCGGCGACAAAAAAGCCCCTCTCGCCCGGCAAATGGGAAGGCGACTTCTGGGTACAGGAAGACGGGTACCGCGTTCACCGGAAATGGGTCGAGAAGTACCCGGCACTCTTCGGCCCCTGTCGACAGGATCCTGATGGAGGGCAAGGAGATATCGAATGCGATGACGCGATCGCCAAGCTCCTCGCGAAATTTACCGGGTATGGTGGCACCTTCAGCAACTGGATGGAGCGGCACGCCTTCATTATCTTTGCAGGGATCGGCTACAATGATGTCGAGTCAAAGGATGATGTACCTCCGATTCCGGACTTCTTCCTGACAGAGATGGCATACTGCTATACTGGCCTCTCCATGGGCCGCGGTGCAAAGAAAGTCGGGGATGCCGAGCAGGGCAAGCAGCAGGCACAGTCCGCGCTCGAAACCCTCCAGACCTGGACCGGTCTCATCACCGCGAATCCCGATGTCACAAAGAAAGTCGCCAGTATCGCAGTCTCGGCCCTGGCAGCCGGCGGGATCATTCTCCCGCCCGTAATCCAGGCAATACTGAAAGCCGTGGGGATCGGCTGATGAATCCTCGGGGCCCGCGTTCGATGGGGTCGGACTTGTCCTCTCCTCTTCCGTCTGGTCTGTTCCAAGGCCGGCACGGAGCGAAGCGCCTCACCGCGTCCGGGTCGAACCGGCCGGGCCCATTCCCCTGTCATGCGTCAGCCCTTGTCTGACCACATTCCGCTGCGCATGCGGGGATTATCACTCCAAGAAATCGGCCGCGATGCTACCCTCCCGGTTCACTGGCTTCCGGGTGGCGGCCATTCCCCTGTCGTCCGGACAGTACCGGCCCGATAGACCATCATGCACTCACGCACCAGGTATCGCCTCGTTTCATTCTCCTGAAATAGTCCGGGCGGCAGGGATCAACAGCAGCGATAACAGCAACCATCCGAAGAGGGAAGAGCGGGTCCGACTCCCGCTGGTTGCCTCAATGACGATCTTACTGAAAAAATATGCAGGAGAGGATGGCCTTCCGGATCCCCTCACGTGGATGCGATATAATGTCGGAACCCCGGAAGAACGAGTCGTTATCTGTGGAGACAAACCGGGCCTCTATGCGATGATACGGGGGGGCAAGACATTTGGCGGGGAGAGGCACGATTGGGATATCGCCCCAGACGGATCAGTCACCCCTTCAATCCTCATCAATGCCCCGCATATCGGGGAGTGGCACGAGTTCGTAAAACTGGAAGGATGGGATGGCTGAAGGCGATTGTGATACTTGCGACGGCTCGCTCAGCTGCGACCGGCTCACCAAGCTGAGAGCACAGGCTGACCCGGAGCGCTGCAAGGACCGGGACCGGAAGACCCGGGAAGCAGCGGAGGGGTGGTGATGCGTCCCATAACTACACTCTACCTCTCGATGCTGGGACGGCTCGAAGCCTCTCCTGAATTCCGCGCTGAGTTGAACCACGTCCGGGCTGTCCTCGACTTTCCGCTTGAAAAAATCACTCCTGAGTACTTCCTGGAGCAGTACGTCTACGTGGTCCTCTGCTCGTACTGGAAAGAACAATACGCCAGGAGGGAATGGGACCGGTTCTTTGATACCCGAAACCCCGATGTAATCTCAAACCTGCGGAAGCGGGCCGCCATCATGCAGGGCGTCACTCATGCCGCAGAATGGCTCCGAAATCTCCAGGCAGCGCACGACAAACTCGCTTATCTCAACAGCCTGCCGATGATCGGCCCGGTCACCTGTCGACACCTGGCCCGGAATATCGGGATCGATTGCGTGAAACCCGACCGTCATCTCTGCCGGGTTGCCGCCACGTTCGGATATGGACACTCTTCAAAGGCCCGCGAATCCGCGGAGATATGCACTCGTATGTGCCAGGACATCCGTGATGAGATCGGCGGCTCCGAAAAGATAGGATTGATAGACGTCGTGCTGTGGCGGGCCTGTAATATGGGGTGGTTGTAGTGGCGGCCACGAAGAGGAAATCACTTCGGAAAAACCCCGGGGAGCGGAAAGGGTGCGGCTGGTTCGAGCCTCCGGCCACATGCAATTATTCCCGGAATGAGAGCGAGCACCCGCAGCCGACATGGTATGCCCCATATTATGACTGTGCAACCTGCCCGGCGACGATAGCAAGCCGCCAGCGATGCAAGGAGCGGGAACAGGAAGCGATGAGGGCTTACCAATGACCGCGAGAAAGAAATCCGGGCACAAAGTCCCGGCGAAATCATCAAACCGGGCACGGAAAGCGGCCGGAACTGTCAAGAAGCCAGCAGAGAATAATAAAAAGAAACAGATAAAAAAGCCCGCGAATGGCAAGCACCCGGGTGGCCGCCCCTCAAAATATAATGCGGAGTATCATCCGAAGATCGCCCGGTACCTCGGGCAGCTCGGCAAGACGGATAAGGAGATCTCGGCAGAGCTCGGGATCTCCGAGGTCACGCTCAACGCATGGAAGAACGATCACCAGGAGTTTCTTAAGTCCCTAAAAGAGGGGAAAGAGCATATCGACGACCTTGTGGAGAACGCACTCCTGAAGAGGGCGCTCGGGTTCACGTACGATGAAGTGAAGACCGTCAGGAGCGATCTCGGGGCAGAACGCACGGAGACGACGAAAAAGCAGATCGTCCCGGATGTCACCGCTCAGATCTTCTGGCTCTGCAACCGCAGGTCTGACCGGTGGAAGAACGTGAACCGCGTGGAGCACAGCGGGCCCGGAGGATCCCCGGTGCCCGTTTCGGCTGTTGATATCGAGAAGATTCTGGGAACGGAGGGATACCGTGAGTACGAAAGAAAGGTCTTTAACACCCTTTCCGCCAAGCCCGCGGATGCTCGCTCATAGTGTCAGCGGGGGCCGGTGGACCTGCCCGCGACACCTTGAGCTGCTGAATGATAAGCTGCTGGACGTAGCAGCCGGCAAGTGCACGCGGCTGATGGTTTTCATGCCCCCGCGTCACGGCAAAAGCGAGTTCATCAGCAAATACTTCACCGCCTGGTATCTCGGGACGTTTCCGGATCGCAGAGTCATCCTCACCAGCTACGAAGCAGACTTCGCGGCACAGTGGGGCAGGCGGGCCCGTGAGATAGTCGAGGAGCACGGCAAACTCGCTTTCATCGAGGCGATTGAAGTATTGCCCGACTCATCCGCGGCAAGCCGCTGGGATATCAAAGGCCACACAGGCGGCATGACAACAGCCGGCGTCATGGGCCCGATCACCGGGAAAGGAGGGCACCTTATTATTATCGACGACCCGGTCAAGAACGCAGAGCAGGCGTCGAGCAGGACCTATCGGGAGAAAGCTTGGGAGTGGTACCAATCAACCCTCTACACTCGTCTGGAACCAAGCGGCGCCCTCATCTTGATTATGACGCGGTGGAACCAGGGCGACCTTGCCGGCAAGATTCTCACCGATATGGAGAACAATGGAGAAGTCTGGGACGTGATCAATCTTCCCGCAGTCGCCGAGACTGACGATATTATCGGGAGGAAACCGGGCGATCCGCTCTGGCCCGCACGGTTTGGAGTGTCTGACCTCGCCCGCATCAAGAGGACAGCAGGATCGTATTATTGGGCCGCTCTTTATCAGCAGCACCCGGTGCCCCAGGAAGGAGGTATGTTCAAACGCCACTGGTTTAAGATCGTCGACAGTTTCCCCGCAAACTGCCGGCAGGTCCGGCGCTGGGATCTCGCGGCCTCACAACGGAAAGGGGACTGGACATCTGGCCTGAGGTACGGGACATTAAACGGTCAGTTCTGGATCATCCATTGGGCCCGAGTCCAGGAGAATCCCGCCGGCGTCGAGAAACTCGTAAGACAAAAAGCCATGGAGGACGGCCCGCAGGTCCTCATAAGGATGGAGCAGGAGCCGGGAAGCTCGGGGCTCAATACGATCGATCATTATGCTCGCCACATCCTCAAGGGATTCGCATTCAAAGGTGTCCCCTCAACGGGCTCAAAAGAGGTCCGCGCCCAGCCGGTCTCAGCTGCGGCTGAGGCGGGGAATGTATTCATCGTTCGGGGAGACTGGAACAGTGCCTTCCTGGATGAAGTGACGATGTTCCCGAATGGCGATCATGATGACGGGGTGGATACGTTGAGCGGAGCCCACTATGACCTGACGCTCGGGGAACAGTTCCGCAATCTGGCCAACGAATTCAAATCCGACGACATCACCGCGGCGGGCTCCAATGACTCGTTTGACGAGGACAGCGGCATCGGATACGAGGACGAGTTAGGAGACTTATTCGGGTAATATCATGGCAGCAGCAAAGAAAGGAGAACCGGCAAAAGAAGAAGGAACGACCTACGTCCGCAGCGACGGGCAGACGTTCAAGGCACCGAAGTATAACGCAACCGAGAACCAGAAGATCCTCGAAAACAAGTATGTGGTCGAGGGTCTGGATGACATGCAGACCGTCATCTTCCAGGACGATATCCAGATCACTGTCGTGGATAAAAACAAAGAGGAGGATTCCGATCTCACCTCTGCGCTCAACGATATGGTGATCACCAACCGGGACGTTGCCCTGAACTTCAGCACGCAGAAACGATGGCGGGATGTCAAGGCATGGGGTCCGGCCCTCACAAATCCAGTATGGGACTATGAAGGTCCTGAGTACCGGCTGATGAAGCTGAACCGGCTGCCCCCGGACTCGTTCGCGAAGAAGGGCAAGTCCTCAACGCTGGTGTATAATCGCCTGCTGCCCGGGATCTGCGTGAATGAGAAGACCGGGGAGATAGAGTTCTGGCAGACCCAGCGGAACGGGCAGGTGTCCCAGCTCACCAACGTCCACATGACCATCGACCCACTCTCCTCCGAGCTCGGGGGAACGCCGTTCATCATGCCGATCTTCCCGTACATCAAGATGCTGAATTACTCCTGGCAGCGACAGATGGCGAAGGTCAACCAGTGGGGCGATGGCGGGATCTGGTCTATCAAGGTCGATCAGGCGCAGGGTGATGATGTCGCATACGCGAAGAAGCTGCTCCAGAACACCAGCAGCACCAAGCGCTTCCCGCTCCGGGAGAACATGAGTGTCGTGAACCTCGGGATCTCCGGGGACGGCTCGGCACTCGAAACCATCACCGAGATCGGCAGCCAGCTCCGCAGGTTCTTCATCCGGTCCGATCTCGGCAAGGATGGCGGGCAACTCGTAGGGGGCACGAACACCGCCGAGCTCCGGAAGTATATCTCATCAATCCGCGGGCAGCAGCGGTGGATCGAATGGGACACTTATATGCTCCTCAAACCGTGGCTCATCTATAATGGCTACGAGGAGAAGGGATATCAGATCATTGTCAAGATGGTCTCACCCGAGATCGACCGGTCGGCCGACATCATCAAGATCGCAACAGAGGGTAAGGGCTTCTCGATCGGGGAGAACGAGCACCGGGCCCTGCTGTCAGAGGCGGGAGGCCCGCGGGTCGCAAGCATCCTTAAACCGCTCGATGGCGCGGAACTCGCTGCCCTCAGGGAACGCAACGCAGCCGCGAATCAGAACGCTTTCGGCGCCCAGCTCCAGAAAGCGGAGATCGTCACCAAGGCCGCGGCCGCGGGCATCACCAACAAGAGCGGGGCCCGGTCGTTCCTCCAGGCAACGCTCGGTATCGAGGAGGGAGAGCCGGAGGAGGACCTCGGGCGGGACCAGGAGCGCCGTGCCCTGCTGAAACTGGCGAACGCAACCGAGGACCTCGCAGCCGAGAAGAAGAAAGAGAGGGTATAATCAGCAATGCCTTCAGGAACTCCCACCGCTGCAAAGAGAGTCCGGCTCGCAGCCATAGGCTTGCAAAAGATCCGTGAGAAGAATCATATCGCCCGTAAACATCTCCCGGCACTTCGGGAGTTCTTCAAACAGCAGAGGGAACGGGTGCTGGAGGCCCTTGACGGGCTGAAACCATACCTGGAAGGGGAAACTATCGCGAAGACCAACAAGGCCGCGCCAAATGTGCAGCAAGCCGCGCTCGACCAGTTCGGGAAAGCATGGGGATCGATTGAGAAGAGCACCACTCCGGACCTGCAGGATCTTATTCTCAAGATAGAGGAAGACGGGATGCAGGCCGGCGGGGACTTGTTGCAGGACCTTATCAACCCGGGTGGGAAGTTCTGGGATCTCTCCAATCCTCGGGCTGTGGAATTTTTCCGGAAGACTGGCGGCAGCCTCGGCTACATCAAAGACATCCAGATTACGACGAGGGACCAGCTCCAGTTCGCGATCGTCAAAGCTCTGGAGGAGGGCAAGTCGTATGATGTGACTGCGAAGGAGATCCAGCGGCTTTTCGACGGCCCCATCAGCCGGGACCGCGCCCGGCTCATCGCCACGCACGAAGCAGCTCAGAGCTACGAGGCGGGCAATCGTGGTTTTGCAGACACGTTGAACGATGAGGGTACCAATATGGAGAAGCGCTGGGAGAACAGCGGGGACGGTAAAGTAAGCGACGGCTGTCTGGAGAATACCGCGGATGGCTGGATCCCTATTGACCAACCGCACAGCAGCGGACACCAGAACCCCCCACGGTTCCCGGGCTGCCGGTGCTGGGAGTCGTACCGGCAGGCAAAGGGAGGGGACGAGTAGGATATGTCCGGCCCCTCGCTTCATGCAGAGGAGAAGGAGTACATACTCAGGCATACCGAAGACGGCCCGGGCGCCATCACCCACGCGCTGAATACCGACCCGCAGTTCACCCGGCACAACCACGGGCAGCGCAGGCGGAACACAGTCGAGGTGTTCCTATATCGCGAGAAGAAGAGGACAGCCACCGTGCTGAAGATGGAGATCCCGATATCAATTATCAGGAAAGCACGGGAAAAAGGGATCTCGCAGGACCAGCTCCAGTTCATCGCGCTGCGAGCTATTTTGCAGCGGGTGAAGACGACGGGTTAATCTTTTTGGTACTCTACGAGTTGAACGTACTCCCCGTTGTTTGATGCAAGAAGTTTGCCAGCTTTTAAGGCGGCGATATGTTTATCTGAAATAATTATATAATCAACACCATATCTGGTTCCATATTCCTCTAATGCTTCTGCCGTGTTTTCGATAATTGTTATTTCATTACCCTCATCAATTTCAGCCGTCACTCACTTACCTCCCCAACTCTGTAGCGTGCTGCACCCTCTGGAGAATACTATCATCTGTCTCAACAAGTTTCATATTGGGTCTAGGCTTGAATTCTTCAGCATCCGGGCGCCCGATATGGTTGAGGACTTTTCTTGCCCATTCGATATCATCCCCCGCGGGGTTAGTGACCTTCAGGTAAAACGTGGGCTTAAACGCACTCTTCGGGATCTCACCCTCGTCCCGCGCTTTGCGGGTCACCACCGGGTCAAGCCCTTCGTTATATTCGACAATTACGTCAGGATCCCCGCTCACCCGCACCGCCTCCGGTACTCGCGCACCTCTTTGATCAGGCGCTGGAGCAGCTTATCGTCAGTCTCCCGCCCATTGCGCTCCTCGTTGAGCAGGTCCTTCGTATCAGCCTTCACGCGGATGCTCGAAACACCTTCAGCAGCCATGATAATATATTGCGTATACCCCGTATATGGTTTTTGCCCTCCCTTACGTGCGGTGTAGGGATATGGGCATAGCGCTCCAATAGTACTATGCCCGCAGCACCAATGCCAGCGAAAGGCACGCTCTCTTCTGCTGGGGCGCACATCCATTATTGCCCGGCTTGCCGCGTGAACAAGGAGGCGGCGGCCGAATCTCACGACGCTATTCTCCAGTATCTCGATCGCAGGATCGGCAAGCGGAACATCCTCTTCAACAAGGAGCCGTTCCTTCCGACCGTCAATATGTGGAACACACTTCCGATCGTGTTCGGTAAGGCCCACGTGGACCCGCGCTTCTTTGTCAGAGAGGGTATCGAGGCCGAGCTCAACCGGATCGCCCCGCTGTCAGAGAACGGCGGCGCGATCATCGGGGAACTTGCAGACACGCAGGTCGAGACTTCCGGCCATGCAAAGCTCATGGCAAAGAAGGTATACTCGATCGACACCGCAAAGCGCCTGTTCAAACAGGGCTTCATCTCGCAGGAAACGCTCGACCGGTCAAAGGCCGCACTCAAGACCGCCATGGCCCTCATGGAAGAGGGCAAACTCAGCCACTCAACAGGGATGATCTGCCCGGATGATGGCGATAAGCTCGTCGGTCTCGTGCTGCCAAACCACGTGCTCGATTTCGAAGAGACCCTTACTGATCGACCCCTGGATCCTGGCGCCGTGATCCTCAACATGGAGACTGAGAATGTGACTGATGGAGTAGCGAATGCAGCCGGGGATGGCGCTGCAGCAATCCAGACCACCCTCGACGATATCGGAAAAGTGCTGCGTAAGGCATGGCCTATTGCAGTGAAGACCAACCAGGAAGTGGCAGTTGTCGGCCAGGGGACAATGAACACGCCGGACGGCGAGTCCCTCGAAAGCCAGATCGAAAACGTCCGGCGTGCACTGTCTGAGACAGTTGGCCTGAGGTATCCGGACGGGACCGCACGGAACGTATGGACCGTGATGACCCTGCAGGATCAGGTAATCTGGCAACACCCGGACACGGCGCAGTATTATGCGACCCCCTACTCCATCGCAGAGGATGGGACCGTGTCGTTCGGGCAGCCGGAAGAGGTCGAGCAGGCATATGTGGTGAAGAAGGCCGGGACGGTCATCACCAACATGACTGCCGAGGACCTGGAAAACATTGTGAAGAGGAACAAAATGGGAACTGAAACCGCATCCAAAACCGAAACCCCGAGCCCCGAGATCGCGAAGCTCCAAAAGGAGAAGGACGATCTTGCCACGGCAAAGGATCTCGAGATCGCCAAGCTCCAGAAGGAGCGGGACGACCTCAAAGCTGAGCAGGAGAAGATCAGACTCCAGAAGGAAGACGCCGACTGGGACCAGCTGAAGAAGACCGCCATCCCGCCAGGGCTCGTGAAGGACCCGGCCGACGAGGCCAACCTCCGCAAACTCTGCAAGGAGGACCCGCTCGCATTCAACGCGAAGATCATGGCGAACCGGCCGGCCGGCACCAAACCCGAGGGGCAGGTCCACACCCAGGGGCCGAGTGGCACCGATGGCGATGACGCAGCCACGAAGAAGGCCGCAACGCTCGCAACGATCCGCGAACTCCGGAGCTCCACCGGTAGGATGGGGAGGTAACCAGAAATGGCAGTTTCAACTATTGCAGGATATACCGGGGGCGGCATCAAGCTGCCGTGCATCATCAATGACGGCACGCTTACCGTAGCCTCCAAGGTATTCGGGCCGGACGGCTACACCGATACCGGGATCTCGCTCGGCACCCCGCTCTACAAGGACCAGTACGTGACCCTCGACACCGATGCCGCGAACACCTACGCAGCGACCGGTGGCCTGCCGGTCGTATGCGGTCTTTCAGCCGCATCGTTGATCATCGGTAAGATCATCACCGAGCCGAAATTCGTCGTCACCCCGACTTCGACCAGCTCGACAAGGGCGACCATCCTTGCCAACAAGTGGTACCGTGTGGCAACCGTCGAGTTCTTCGGCATCATGGGAGTTGCCAAGGCAACCCTCGTGGGGGCAAGCACTGCGAACGTCGTTCCCGGCACTGCAGCGCTCCTGCAGATTGATCAGTCTGCCAGCGATGCGCTCGCAGCAGCAGAATCCGCAGAAACCCTGTCGGTCTATGACGTTGCCAGTGGTGGCACGGGCCTGATCTCGTTCCACTATGTCGCATCCGGTTCTGCAACCGTGAGTATCCTCGTCGGATTTACCGGCGGCCATGCGGTGGTGACTGCCTGATGGTGCAGATGTCAGGTGTGAACGACCGCTTCCTTCTCCAGGATGTCGTTCTCTCGGAAATCCTCCGCGTCATGGAGCCCGATCTGAAGTTCATGAACCTTATCCCGTTCGTGGACACCGGCGGCCAGCCGGTCGCCTACGGGAAGAAGGGCAGCGCATCCGGTGACGGCAAGAAACAGTCCCCCAGGATCACCACGCCCTCCAGCAAATTCCCCGAGGTCCAGTTCTCCCGTATCACCAAGTCCACCGCAATCACAAAGACGGAGGGCATTGCTATCCGGCTCGACAAGGACGCAATCAAGCTCCCGGCGGGCCGCGACATGATCATGGACGGGTACCAGAACGCAGGCTTCTGGCTTGCCGAGTACCTCAACACCCAGATCTACACAACCCTGAGGGCGGGCGGCACTGATGCCGGCGCAACCCTGACCCCCTGGTCCGCTGGCACAGCAACCCCGATCAAGGACTGCATCAACTTCAAGAACGCAATGAAGCGGACAGGTTACCCGTACCGTATGACGGACATGTTCGTGGACCTCACCAATGAGGGCGAGATGGAGCTCTTCCTCTCGGCATCGGAGATCCCGCAGTACCGCGACGCGGTCCTGAACGCCCCGGTCGCCGACACGATCGTTCTCCCGATCGAGGGCAAGCCGGTCCTCCACGGACTCTCCGAGGGCATCACCCACGGGGACATCTTCGGCCTCGACCGCAACCACCCCGCAGGTGCGATGTTCTACAACAACGACCCGCAGTTCTCCACCATGGAAGTCAGCTACGAGACCGTCGTCAATGGCGTTCCCACCACCAAGTCGGTCCCGAACTTCGGCCTCAACACTCACCAGTACTTCGAGGACGACACCCACGACACCGTGATCCAGCTCTGGTTCGACCAGGTTGTGGTCGTAAAGGATGCCTACGGGTACCTCTACGACAACGGCCTCTGATCACCCCTCTTTTTCGAGGGACTTCTCCAGTACGAAAATCAGGAGGTTAACAATCTATGACATATACAGCCAAAACGGCAAAGGAACTCCGCGAGCAGGGCGGATCTCTTCTCAGCAAGATTGCATCGGAGCTTGCGCTGATCCAGGCTGAGCTCGCGAGCATCATCGCTGGCACCGGCTTTGCATGCGGATCTGAAAGCGTGGCAGATGGCGGCACGATCGCCCATGGCCTCGATGGCACACCCGATGTCGTAATCCTCACCGGATCAGTAGCCGGCGAGATCATTACCGGTACAGTGGACGCGACGAACATCACCGTCTCGATCAAGACCAACCTTGGCGAAGCGGGACAGACCCAGACAGTATCATGGATGGCGAAATTATGATCGGAACACGCAGAACCACAGCAGTACTGCTCTTTGCAGTCATCCTTATCGGGCTTGCCATGATCATGCCGGCTTCGGCATATGCCTGGAATGACCCGGCGATCAAGAACCTGACTGCGCAGAACTGGAAGGACATGGTGAGCAACACAACCGTTGTGCCGAACGGCACGGTTGTCATGAATAATGGCACGGCCGTCCCGTTCTACAACCTCACGACATCTTGGACGCAGGTAACCGTGACCGGTTCGCAGTCGCTGAACTTCACCATGCCCCGGGCGGGAACATACCTGATCCAGGCAAACATCCGCGAGAACTCGACCGCGATCGCAGGTGCAGGCTCGACCTTCTCGGAGTACGCGATATGCGACGCAGGGAATGCCGTACCGGTTGCGAACTCCGAACGGATGGGCGGGCGGCTCACGGAGCTCGGCAACATCACCACGACCACCAAGCAGTTCTCATGGCTCTACACGAATGCCAGTGCCACCCACGTTGCCGTGTGCGGGAAGATCAGTGGTGCTGTTGCCGGCCGGTGGGCTGTCGCCTCTGATGCAGATGGCCGCTCGACGATGATCTACGTGAGGATGGCTTAAGGGGCTCGGGGCAATCATGGTATACTGCACCGCAGCAGACGTGAAAGTCTATGTAGGCAGTACGGTATCGGATGCCGATCTCGGGTACATGATCGCCGACGCCGACAAGAAGGTCGACAAGCGGTTTGCACGGTTAAGGATCTCCGTTGATACGGACACTGCAAAACAGGCTTCTATCTTTCTTGTCCGGTCGGCCGTAGCATCGCGGTTCCACCTCACCGGAGAGAACCCCACAGGTTTCTCATCCGGGGACTACTCGCAAAGCGGATCGGCCGATACACTCGGGGCCGCGAAGTACTTCGAGGAGCAGGCCTGGCAAATCATCTCCGATTATGCGAAGAGCCTGCAGGGAGCGGTCGAGGACGACGAGGCAAGTATCACCCGCTGCGATGCGGTGATGAGTGACTTCAAACTCGATCAGACCGACAACCCGTCGTTCTATGTGGAGGGAGAGTAGATCATGCCCCTCCCCGCAAAAGCCACCCCCCACACCTGCACCCTCCGCGGCAAGCGCCAGCACATGCTTTTGGCCTACGACACCCTCACCGCAGCATTCACGGTCGGCAAGACCCTCACCGGCGCCACCAGTCACGCCACCGCCATCATTGTCGGGATTCCTGGCACGCAGATCTACCACCCGGACGGCACGGCCGCGTATATCGTACCGGCACTCACCCTTGCCCTGCACACCATCACCGGCACGTTCCAGGACAACGAGACCATTGCCGACAACGGCACGATCCCGGGGTCCGCGAAGGTCAACGGCACGATCGCGGACGCCTTCGACACCAATGGCGGGCTTGTCAATACAGATGTTGACACCACCACGGCCTGCAAGTTCTACAACCGCAAAGCCGTGGTTCGGTCATCAGGTCAAGCGCTCACGATTGTCTCAACAGACCGGGTCCTGCTGCCGGCAACAATAACGCCAGTGATGGAAGACGAGATTATCAGCACGACCGCGGGCATTGTCGGGACCTGGACACTCGGATTGCCGGAACGGAAAGACGGGCCGGGCGGGGTCCTGCATCATTGGGAATGCGATCTCGCCAAGGCGGGTGCGTGAAAATGTCCCCCTCACCAAACAGAGAGGACCTCTCAGATCACGACCTCCTGATCCGGCTCGATGAAAAGATGGACCGTATGGCCGATGATAACTCGGCATTCAAAAAGGCCCTTTATGGAGAAGACGGCCAGGGAGGTATCTGCGGGCGTCTCACTGCTATCGAGAGAAAGCACGAAGGTGAGACGGCCGTGATCTCATTCCTTGACACAACGCTGGGCCGGGTTGTAGCAGTATTGACCTGCTTCTCGATATCAGCGGCCCTGGTATGCGTCTATGTTGTACCGGTGATCGTGAAGGTGATGATCTGATGGCCGGGTTCTCGTTCGACTTCTCCTGCCTCAACCGCATGAGCAAGGACGTTCAGCGCATCGGAGAGAATGTGAAGAAGAACGAGGCAGCCGTAGTGAAACTCGCAGCGAACGAGTACAAGAACGATGTACAGGTGATCATCCATTACAAAACCGGCACCCTCCGGCGCTCCGTGCATGTAGAAGTCGTGCAGGAAGGAACCGCGATGGTCGCCTACGTAGGAACCGACCAGCCACAGGCCCGCAGGCTTGAGAAAGGCTTTGTCGGCAGGGACTCGCTCGGCCGGCTCTACAACCAGGCCCCGCAGCCACGCTGGAGGCCCGCATTTGACCGCAATCTCGCAAAGTACGAGAGAATGGCAAAGGGCCTCTTCAACCGCGAGCAGTGGGACCGCGATGTTGCCACGGCACAGTTCTACCAGACCGAACTCTCCGGGAGGGTATGATGGCTGACCCGGTTATCGCCATGCAGACCAGGATCAAGGGCATCGCGGAGATCTCCGCCATTGTCGGAACAAGGGTGTATCGTATCGGTGATGTCCCGGTCTCCCCGACGCTGCCCTACATTATGCTTCCTGGCACGATCTCGGACATCGGGGATGCCTGCACATCATCCAGCGACAACGGGCACGCTCGGGTGCAGGTCTCGGTATTTGCCAGCACTGATCCGGCAGCCGAGGCCCTCTCCCAGCTCCTGAAGAAGAAGGTCCCCTGCGGGCTCGCACTCCTGCCGGCAGGGACCGACTACCTCAGGGTAACAAGTATCGAAGATGCCGGGGCAGACCCGGATGTGAACGCTGAAGCGAAGGTCTACATGCGACACCGGGACTTCAGGATTGCTTATGCTTACTAGAAGGTGATTGAAACGACAGAACAGAAAACAGTTGAGCAGCACGTTTCCGTGATCCGGAACACCACGCTGATCGGGGAACTGGTCGATGTGACCGTTCCGACCCCCACGGTTGGGGAAATCGATGCAACGAGCTACGACAGCCCGGATATGATCGAGCAGGTCATTGCCGGTTGGATCAAGATGGGAGAAGCGAAGTTCACGCTGAACTATCTCGCTATCACGGCGCATGATGATCTCCTTGAAGATGTGTACGACCGTGCAACCGATCTCTGGACGTTCGTGCTCCCGACAGCCGGAAGGTCAATCTCATTCTCCGGGTTTATCAAGAGCTCCGAGGAAAAGATCCCTCTGAAGGAGGGGCACCAGATCACCGTCACCGTCACCCCGCAGACCAAGGTAACCCGGGTCAGCACCGTGTCGGGCGGCCTGACAACTCCCTGGATCACGTTCAAGAACCAGGCGGACGAGTCGATCACGAACTTCACCCCGACCGCAGGTGCCGGCATTGATGAGTACTTCGTGACGAGCTTCAGCGATGACACGGGCATCAAGATCACCCCGACCGCAGCTGCCGGCACGATCTACGTGAACGGCACGATCGTTGTCTCAGGTGCGGCGTCCGCCGCAATCACCATCGGCACGGCAACCGGCAGCATCACCAACATTCCGATCGTGGTCTGGGAGTCAGCCAAGGTCCCGAAGGTGTACTGGGTCCGGGTCACGCACGGCACGGTCGCCAGCCCGACATAATCCGGAGTGGGTACTGAGTGACCGAAGACGCACTGCCGATTGAGATCGACGGCCATACCTATCTTTTCCGGCTGCAGGATGAAGACCTGAGGGAGATCGAGCGGTCGCTGTCGATGTTCGTAGCATTCCATGCGCAGAACATGACGTACGAGAACGCCGCGAAGTTCCTGCACCGGGGGCTCAGGAAGAGATCGAAGGACGGCAAAGAACTGGTCTACATCTTCCCGCAAGATGAGACCGGCCTCGAACCCGCATTCCAGTACGTGAAGAAGTTCTGCCGGGTCTTCCCGGGCACCACCGGGATCCTGATGCTCTACGGATACTACAACAAGGCCCTGATTGCGCAGGAGTGGCGGGGCGATCCGGAAAAGGAGAGGTCAGACGATGAACAGCCGGCACCGGAAGCCAAGCCGGCGGACGGCGAACTCCCAAAAAACTCAGCGAAGCCTACGAGCGGGCTAATGAAGAAACTGCGCTCGGTCTTTGCGGACTGACACTGGAACAGTTCCGGCGGATGACTCCGGGCGAGTATTTCGCCAAGGCACGGGGGTGTATTGCAGAGGTGAAGCGCATCCGCGATCAGGATGATGCCCTGAACGCGGCAGTAATCGCCCACATCAGGGCGTGCGCAGGGGATAAAGAAGCGAATCCGGAGAAGTTCATGATCTTCAGGGAGAGAAAAGCGAAGAAGGCACGATCTGAGGCGGAACTGGAGCGTAAGCTGATGCGGATCGGCAGGGGACGGAACGATGGCTGACGACGGCCTGCTGACATACTTCGCCAAATTCGGACTAGATGCATCTGAGTTCCTGGGCGGGCTGGAAAAATCTTCCGGCGGGATCCTCAAGTTCTACCGCGACGTGTCGGTGAGCCTCGGCGCTACCATGTTTGTCTTCGACAAGCTGATGGCATACGGGCAGCAGTTCATCCAGCTCGCAAATCAGGCATCGCAGTTCATCAGTACCATCGACAAGCTGAGTGTCACCACCGGCATGACGAACGAGGAACTCCAGCGGATGAGTAATGTCGCCCGTTACGCGGACAGCGATATCTCCAGTCTCGCAACAATGGTCAACAAGCTCCAGCTCAACCTCCGTGACCAGGGGGAGCAGGGAGAGAAGGCCCGCAAGGTCCTGGACGCGATGGGCGTCAGTTACCGAAACGCTGACGGCAGCCTGAAATCCGCAACCGAGATCTTCCCTCAGATGATCGACGGCCTCGGCAAACTCTCCTCATCCGCCGATCGTGTAACCGCCTCCAATATCCTCGTGGGCAAGGGGTATCAGGAACTCTCAGGATACATCGCGCTCGGGAAAGACGGGATTGAGCAGTACTACAACACCGCCAACACGCTCACCGATGAGCAACAGCGGAAACTCCGCGAATATGAAGGAGCATGTAAAGACCTCGATGCGACCCTGCAGAACATCAATTATACTGTAGGCTCCGAGCTTGCCCCGTCATTCTCAGAATGGACTGATCTCATGAACGATGTCGCGGGATCGACAGAGATCGAGGAGTTCTTCGGAACGCTGAATGATTTCTTAACACTCTCGGCACGCGGCTTCCACATCATGGGGGCCGAAGCAGAGGTGGCATGGAAGTTAGTCCATGGGGATGTGGCAGGGGCTTCTGAGAGTCAGAGGGATCTCTATGCGTGGATTGCTTCCAAACAGCGAGAGGACGCCCTGGATGCTTCCGGGTATTCGGAGGGGATGATCTGGGATGCCACAGCCGGGAAATGGGTTAAACCAACCTCAGGTAGTAAAGGCTCGTCTTTGCCCGCAGACCTTGGCAGTTCGTCATCAAAAACCGGGCTCGATGCTTTCCAGATCCGCGACATGCAACTCGACTATGAGAAGATGTCGAAGATCACCATCCCGGGCCAGCAGAAGGAACTCAAGGATCTGCAGAAGCAGTACCGGGAAATGGGCGATCGTGGCTCTGATGCCGCGAAGAAGATCAAAACCCAGATTGATGAGCTGACAATCTCAATTCAGAAAAACCAGAATCAGCTCGCAGAGTGGGAGAGCAAACTCACCGGAGAGGGCGCAGCGATTACGGCAGCGGGCGGCCCGACCTACAACTCCATGTTCGCCAGCTCCCTCCAGACCGGCGGCCTCGGTCCCGATTGGGCCGGGTATTCCGACCTTGCCGGGATGTCGGAGGCTGAACTCCAGGAGATCGCAAAAGGCGGGCTCGGGAAGTCAAAGGGCATGGCGGAGAAAGCCCAGCAGTACCTTTCGATGATGAAATCCGGGAAGGTGCCCGGCGCCGGTACAGCATCCGCCACCGGTAAAGCAACCGCAACCCCCGGCTCCGCCGACCAGACTGCCGATCTCAAGGGAAATCTCAGCACGCAGAAAGACTTGTGGACTGATCTTTTCGATCATGTCAAAACCGGATGGGAAGGTGTCGGGATCTCTCATCTCAAAACAAGCGAGATGATGAATTTAACCTCCCTGATCCGCTCACAGGCCGAACTCGATTACATGGCCGCGTGCATCAATTTTGCAGGAGAGAACCCCATTATCCAGAATAAGGTTATCATGTCAGCGGACGGCCCCGACTGGACCCCCCCGACGTTCACACCGGTGGAAGCCCCGACGCTTGCAGCAGCCGATTTCTCCTCTGTGCAATTCTCCGGGAGCAACAAGAAGTCCGGAGGATCGGAGAATGGGCAGGCCAAAGTTGACGTCACCCTGAATGTGAAAAACGAGCAGGGGATCAGCACCAAACTCGTCAGCGCAACGAACGAGAGCCTCGGGACCACCGCGATCACCAGGGGGATGTAGCGATGATCGTCTCATGGATCCCGGGTAATGGCGGCACGGAGATCGTCTTCTCGTCACCAACCTACACGGCAGCACAGCCGGATGTGCTCGGGAACATCCCGGCAAACCACATAACCGACCGGGTGCCTGAGCAGGATGGGGAAACCGTTCTCGCATCTCCCCTGGATGCACGGGACCCGGTAACGATCTCGTTCATCGCGAATGCAGCTTCCGCTTCAGCACTCGCGACCCTGCTACGCACGATCTCCCGGGCATTCTCCCCAGCATCGGGAGCGGGCACGCTCAAGGTCGTGCTCGATGACGCAGAGACGTTCTTTCTGGACTGCAAGATCAAGCGGGGCTCGCCACAGTACCCTGCCGACAAGGACAGCCGGTCCTCCACAGGCCCCGGGCTGGACAACTACTGGCAGCGATTCACCATCTCTCTCATTGCCCACTCCCCGGCATGGTACACGGCGGAACAATCGCAGACCTTCGTTGCGAGGACGGGGTGGAGCTACCCGATCGTGTACCCGCGGACGTACGGGACATACTCCGATACTAACAACATCCTGAACGATGGGGACCTCGACTGCCCGTTCCGGCTCCAGATCGACGGGCCGATGGTCAACCCCACCATCACGAACCTCACGACCGGGGAATACATCGAGATTACCAAGACGCTGACTTCGGGGCAGAGGCTCTATATCGAGACCACATTCGGGGATATCACCTGCGAGATCCGGAACGCCACGACGAACGCCCTGATCGAGGACGCATTCCAGTATGCCAGTATCGACTCGACCTGGTTCTGGTTGATCTCATCCGATCGGGCGCTCGCCATGAATGAAGCCCAGGGGTATATCGGCAACGAGGCAAACCGCATCAAGTTCGAGAGCGACGACTCGAATGACGGCAGCAGCATGATCCTGTACTGGATCCCACGGCATTCGGCGGTGTGATGGATGGCAGTACCGCAGATCCATGTTTATGATCCGAATTCCAAGCGGATCAGGGTTGTCGAGAATGCCAAGTCGCTGACTTGGAAACGCAGGTGGCGCGGGTTCGGTGAGTGGGTCCTGCAGATCAATGCCCATCTGCCGAACGCCAATTACTTCATCGAGGACGGGTTTATCGGGTTCTACCGGGGCGGACAATACCGGTTCGGCCTGATCGAGTTCCCTAAGCTCACCACAGGGAGCAAACCCGATGAAGATATCTGGGAGTTCCGGGGCCGGGATGCCAACGCGATCCTGAACCGGAGGATCCTCCAGAACTATCAGGACCTCGGGACCGAGTTTGACGAGCAGGACGCAGTGACCCGAGAGGCGGCCTGTCGGCATTACGTGGATGTCGAGGCCATCAACTCGTTCATCCCCGCCAACAACATCCCGAACTTATCTCTTGAGGCTGATGGGGGACGGGGCGGCACGCTCTCAGCGCCGTACAAGGGCAGGAACCAGTATCTCGATGAGACGATCAGCGAGCTCTGCGCAGCAGGTACCCCGGACCCGCTTGGCTGGGATGTGATATACACTCCTGTCGATGACAGCTCAGCAGACCCGGGGGATCTCACGTTCAGGATCCGCAGCTCCCGCGACAAGACCACGGTAAAACTCTCCACAACATTCCAGTCGATCCGCGGCTCCGAGTACCAGCACAACCTCATGAACTACCGCAATGTCGGAGTTGTGGGGGGGGCCGGAGAGGGTACCACCCGCACTTTCCGCACCGTGGATGACGGCACAAGCCCGACCGGCATTTCGCGAAGGGTGGTTTTCATCGACGCTTCGGCATACTCGACGAACGATGAGATCGACCAGTATGGGGCGACCCGGCTCATGGACTATGCAGGGGAGACCTCCATCACACCGGAGTACAACGAGCTCGGGCCGTTCCGGTACATCACGGATTTTGACCTCGGGGACAAAGTGACCGCGAAGATCCAGATCCGCGATGTCGAGACCCTGACGGTGCATGAGGTTGTAGAGGCGATATCGACGATCGTCATGGTTGATGAAGAGTACACCGAGAGCGGCGAACGGGTCAAGCTCACTCTCGGCTCCGAAAAACCCGATCTTGTCGATGTCGTGAGGAGAGACAGGAAACAGTATTTGCAGACAATCAGGAGGTAGAACGAGAAATGGTAAACGTTGAACCAACATTCGGATTCTTTGCAGCGCTTGCAGGAGTGACACCAGCAGACCGGTCATACACCGATGTAGTTGATGACGCTTATGAGAAATGGCGATTCCCCGGGGAAGGGGTCGTAAGCGGCATACTCAGTGAGCTCGCAGTATCGGCGCTCGGGTCCCCAGCAATGAAAGTAAACGTGGCCGCAGGGGTCGCGATCAGCGGCCGGCGATGGCTCTCGAACAGCGCAACGTATGAACTGGATATCGACGACAATGGGGAGGCCGACCCACGTATCGACTCGGTTGTCGTGCGCTTCCGGATCACAGGAGACCTCTATCGGGATGCGATTCTGGCAGTGAAGAAAGGCGTGGCGGCAGCCTCTCCGGTTGCCCCGGACATGACAAGAAGCACCGACGTCCATGAATTAAGACTTGCCGACATTGATGTCGCAGCAGGGGAGACTCAGATCCAAACGGCGGACATCCACGACAAGAGATCGGAGACTGACTGCGGCTGGCTTGGTGCACGGATGGGCAAGGCCTTCTCGAATGCCGACGGGAGCATCAACGCCGGCACGATGAAAATCACTGATGTCGCTGACCCCGATGCAGACACCGATGCCGCGAACAAAGGCCACGTGGCGGCTGCGATCGCAGCGGCCGTGGCAAATGCCGGGGGGAACTGGAAGGGTCTTGTGGTTGCTGCCACAACTGCATCAGTCACGCTAGCAAACCTGTATAACGGGCAGGCGCTCGATGGTGTAACTATGGCGACCGGCGACCGCATCCTGGTCAAGAACCAAGCCGACGGGGGCAACGGGATCTATGTCGTGAAGGCATCGGGTGCACCCGATCGTGCGGCAGATTTCACATCAGCAGCACTCGCGCTCGGGGCGAGCATTGCCGTAACGGGGGGGACGGTCAATGGGGGCACGGCGTGGCGCGTGACCAACACCACAATTGCAAATTTCGGCACGACTGTGTT
>Ga0209340_1000547_pt1 | contig 38907 bp, 34 predicted proteins | sample EPASupsiteSAE323_FD_187266 | JGI IMG/M metagenome (GOLD analysis project Ga0209340, IMG submission 187266) | Bioremediated contaminated groundwater from EPA Superfund site, New Mexico - Sample SAE3-23 (SPAdes) (version 2) | ecosystem: Environmental > Aquatic > Deep subsurface > Groundwater >... | reverse complement strand
CAAGATAAAATTTCTTCCGGAGAAGCTAATTTAATTTGAAGTCCCGAAAAATCGATCATACTTTTAAATTTAAACATTATTGTTCCTCCTTTATTTCATCATCTAATTTTGCCGCATCATCGGCAATTGTTAATCCTTCTAATTCATCTTCCATTGTTCCATTGACTTCGGTTTTAATTTCTTCAGGAACAATTTCGACAGGGCTAGTTTCATTAATACTGGCTATTTCACCTTCAAATATTTCACCGGTTTCTTTGACACCGACCGGAGAAATATCGAGAGCTAAACCAGCTAACTCTTTGGTTAAAACTTTGAAAGATTCTGGAATGGCTGGTTCTGGAATTGGTTGGCCTTTGATGATGGCTTGGAAGGCGTGAGTACGACCTTCGATATCATCAGATTTAATAGTCAACATTTCCTGAAGAGTGTGAGCGGCACGATGTGCTTCGAGAGCCCAAACTTCCATTTCTCCTAATCGCTGACCTCCCATTCTGGCTTTACCGCCGAGTGGTTGTTGAGTGACGAGAGAATAAGGACCGGTGGAACGAGCATGAACTTTGTCGTCGACCATGTGAACAAGTTTGATAATATAACCAATACCAACAACAGATTCTTGATCATAAGCTTCACCTGTTCGACCATCATATAATTGAGTTTTGAGTGTAGTGGAAAGACCCGCTTTTTTGAGTTCTTCACCGATTTCTTCTTCAGAATATTTTTCAAAAACTGGAACGGCGTATTTTTTACCAAGCTTGTAGCCAGCATAACCTAAGGCAACTTCTAAAATCTGACCTAAATTCATACGAGCAACGACAGAAAGAGGTGACATAACCATATCAACAGGTGTACCGTCGGCTAAACGAGGCATGTCGTATTGTGGCATGATGCGACAAATACAACCTTTGTTTCCATGTCGTCCGGCGATCTTATCACCTTCTTGAATACGACGAATTTGGGCGACGTAAACTTTAACGACTTTATTAACACCTGGATCTAATTCATCACCACTATCTTTATCGAGAACATCAACTTTAATAACGACACCACCTTCGCCATTAGCAACACGAAGAGAAGTATCTTTAACTTCACGAGCTTTTTCACCGAAAATAGCACGTAAAAGTCTTTCTTCAGCTGATAATTCTTTTTCACCACGGGGTTCGACTTTACCAACCAAAATATCATTTGGACCGACAGTAGCACCGATCATAACGATACCATCGTCAGTTAGTTTGGCTAATTCATTTTCGGAAACGTTTGGAATATCTTTAGTTAATTCTTCAGAACCTAATTTTGTTTCAACAACTTGAGCTGAATATTCGTAAATTTGAACGTTGGTTAAAACATCATCTTTAACTATACGATCGGAAATTAAAAATGAATCTTCGTAGGATAAACCATCGATAGAAGCGTAAGCAACTAAAAGGTTTCGACCGATTGATAATTCGCCGCCATCAGTCGATGGACCGTCGATTAATAAATCCCCTTCTTTAATAATATCTCCCATACCAACGACAACTTTTTGGTTGTAGCAAGTACCATATGGTGAGGTTCTTAAAAATTTAGTTAAATGATAAGTTTCAACTTTACCGTCTTCGCTTATTTCACTGGCCTCACAACCTGGTTCGGTAGCTTTTTTGTCGAGAGCAACAACAATTTGACTGCCATCTACAAAAGTAACTTTACCCGAATGTTTAGCTAAAACTGTTCTTCTCATAGAAGTAGTAACAGTAGATTCCATACCAGTTCCAACATAAGGAGACTCTGGGGCAATTAAAGGAACTGCTTGAGTCTGCATGTGAGAACCCATAAGGGCACGAGTAGCATCATCGTGATCAACAAAAGGAATTAGAGAAGCGGATGCACCAACAATTTGGTTTGGAACTAAGTCTATAAACTCAACTTGATCAATTGGACCTTCAATAAATTCACCTTGGTAACGAATTGGAACCCATTCTTGTTTGGTGACAAAATTTTCGTCAAGATTAATTCCTAAATGAGTGATTTTCTTTTCATATTCGTCTTCAGCGTCGAGATAAATAAAATCTTTAGAAATAGTATAACCACCTTTGGTTTTTTCTAATTTTCTAAAAGGTGCTTCTAAAAAGCCATATTTATTAATTTGAGAATAAAGAGCAAGATAGGTAACTAAACCGATATTTGGACCTTCTGGAGAACGAACAGTACAAATACGACCATATTGAGAACTATGAACGTCGCGGATGGAGAAAGCAGCACGTTCTCGGGTTAAACCACCAACACCGACGACAGTAACTCTTCGCAATAAATCGAGTTCTGATAATGGATTAGTTTGATCTAAAATGGCAGAAAGTTGATTGGATCGGAAAAAAGTGTTGAGAGCTGAAATTAATGGTTGAGGATTGATCATTTGGGATGGAGCTGGTTTTTCTTTAGTGGAAATTAAGCTCATTCTTTCTTTAACCATTCTTTCAAATCGAGCCAAGGCTGGACGAATAGCAATTTGAGAAACGATTTCACCACAACGACGAAGACGTCGATTAGCAAGGCTATCAATGTCATCAAGACGAGTTACTTCACCTTTTTGAAGCTGGACTAAAAATTTGACGGTGGCAACTAAATCTTCTTTTCTTAAAACCCAATTTTCTTTGTCATTGTCATCGAATTTGAAACCAAATTTTTTATTGACTTTGTAACGACCAACATTACCTAATTCATAAGTTCTAAGATCAAAAAATCTTTCGTGGAAAAATTTTTGAGCATTTTCGAGAACGACTGGCTCGCCAGGTCTAAGTTTTCGATAAAATTCTAAAATAGCTTCATCTGGAGTTTTAGAAATATCGGCTTTAATAGTGTTGGCAATATATTCACCAAATTCGGCAATTAATTGCTTGTCACCCATTTGGCAAGCGGCTCGTAAGAAAATAGTAGCTGGAAACTTCTTTTTTCGATCTATTCTGGCAAAAACAACATCTTTTTTACCAACAAAAAATTCAAGCCAAGAACCACGGGATGGTCTAATTTCAGCACTGTAAAGAGTTTTACCAGTGGCAGCATCAGTTTCGCCAGTAAAATAAACGCCAGGAGATCGGACTAATTGATTAATGACACCTCTTTCAATACCGTTAACAATAAAGGTACCTTCGTCGGTCATGGTGGGGAGATTTAGGAAGAAGACATCTTCTTCACGGATATTACCGGTTCTTTTGTTACTTAATTTGGCTTTGACACGAACAGGGACGGTATAATTTAATCCTTTTCTTTTGGCAAGATCTGGAGAAACGACGATTGGATCGTAGGTCAACTCACCGAGCTCGAGTTCCCAGTTATTACCGGTGTAGTCGCTGATTGGTGAAATTGATTGAACGGTTTCTATTAATTCCTTTTCTAAGAATTCTTTCCAGGATTCTTTTTGAATTTGAATTAAATCTAACTTAGGAAGGTTTGGGTATTTTTTACCCCATTGAGTTCTTTTAACGGAAGGCATCAACAAATTTAATTATTAAGAAAAGGACGAGTTATGTTCCAACCGCTCGGCCGAATAGGGGTATTATAAAGCCTTTGTCAAGACTTGGCAACAGCCAGGTTTTGAGTTTCGAAATTGGTTGTTTCCATTTTTATATTTCTAAATTACTTGATAGTCGCTGATGGAGTTGATGTGGTTTTTTTAGCTGAAGATGTCGACGTCACGCTTGTTTTCGTAGGAGTGATAGTACTAGCTGATTCTGTGGCGGATTTTGATGATGGGCATTCTTTGTCGGTGCAACTGATGTTGTTTTGAGAAACACAAGTGCAAGTGTTGCAGCCATCAGTAGCCGTAAATGTTTCCCCTGTTTGATAAGTTTTATCATTTAAAAAGCAGGTACCTGATGGGGCCGTAGGTGTTAGATTGTCGGTCGTTGACGGTTGGTTGTTGATAATTGGCGGACTCTTTTGATTTTTAAAATAAACAAAAGCTAAAACCGTGGATGTTAAAACAAAAATAATTAATGAAATTATAAATATAATTTTGAAAAGATTATTTTGAGGAGGTTTTGGAAAAATGTCTGAATCAGTGATAGTTGGCGTTGGTGGTGACGATGGTGGAGGAGTTTCGTTTTCAAGAGTTGGCGCTGTTGTTTCCTGATTGGCAGCATATTGATTTAGAATGTCTTGATATTCATTTTGATATTCACCTGCAGGTGCTGTTTCTTCAATTTCTGGTTCTAGTTGGGGTTCTGGCTGAGATGGGGGCAGCTCTGTTTCGGAAACTGGGACTTCGGTCATGGTGGATACTGGATTTTCGACAGTAACTGGAATTTGGGATTCTGGAATAGTCGAGGCTGGAGATGTTTCAGAAATGGAATTTTCAGGAATAATGGGATTTGGAGTGGTTGAGGTTTGCTTAATAGACTTTTGATCGTTGGTTTGATTGTCCATAAATAAATTTTCTCACTTTTTGATAGAATTGGCAATGAATTTTTTTATTAAAACTTTTGGATGTATTCAAAACACGGCTGATTCGGAAAGAATTAAGGCTTTCTATTGGAACAAAGGCTTTATTGAAACTGATGATTGGAAAAAATCTGATTTAGTGATTATTAATACTTGTATCATTCGAGAGTCAGCGGAAAATCGAGTTTATGGTTTGATAAATGAAATAGATAAGTGGAATATTAAAAATAATAAAAACATTAAGATTGTTGTGACGGGGTGTTTAGCCGGATTGGCACATAAAGATAAAACGGGTAAAAAATTAAACCAATTGAAGAGAGATTTTCCCGCAGTTTCTGAATTTTTACCAATTGAAAAAATTAGTTTTGAAATTGAGCCGTTAAGAGGGAAAAGTGCAGTGGCTTTGATTCCAATTAGTTTTGGCTGTAGTAATTTTTGTAGTTATTGTATAGTCCCCTTTGCTAAGGGTCCGGAAATATCGAGAAAAATGGAGGATATTTTAAATGATATTGATAAAGCAGTTAAAGATGGTTTTAAACAAGTGATGTTAATTGGGCAGAATGTTAATTCGTATGGGAATGATTTTACCGAAGCGACATTAGTATCGATGGGTAAAAAAAGATTTAAAAGTTTATTTCCAAAACTTTTAGAAGAGGTGGCTAAAAAGGATTTAGAAAAAATTTCTTTTGTGAGTAGTAACCCGTGGGATTTTTCTGATGAATTAATTGAAACTATTGCTAAATATCCCAATATTGATCGATTACTTCATTTGCCATTTCAAGCTGGTGATGATGATGTATTGAAAAATATGAATCGTGGCTATACTAGTGATGAATATTTGAAATTAGTGGAGAAGATTAGATCTAAGATTCCTGATGTTAGATTCTCGACGGATATAATTATCGGTTTCCCAGGGGAAGATGAAAAGGCATTTGAAAACACAGTTGAACTTTGCAAAAAAGCTAAGTTTGAAATTGCTTATATAAATAAATATTCCCCAAGAAAAGGAACTGTTTCAGCAAAAATTTATAAAGATGAAATTCCGATGAAAGAAAAGAAAAGACGATGGAATGTTTTAAACGATTTGATAAATAAAAAATAATTTTTATTGGATTATATTTTTAGCAGTTATAGCATCAATCAAAAACGAGGGTATTTGATATATATATCTAGTTTTAATTTGAGTCTTAACGCCACTATCAGTGACCCCCAAAGAAGTTAATTCTTCACCTTGGGAAGGAAAAAGAGAAGACCCAGAAATAGTTAATTTAGTGGCAACACCTAATGGAGTAATTGAAATTAATAAAGGACTGCCCATAGATAAGTCTATTGTGGAACAAGAAGAGGTATCTGTAGTATACCCAGTAACCACACTACTATTGTTATAGTTACACCCTAATCGTTTAACTTTGTATTCTCCGGCGCTAAGATAAAAATAATCTATTTTTAAAGCACCACTAAAACCACTATCAACAGCTAAAGTGATACTGTTGCTACCGTAATATTCTGTTCCAACACTACCATCAGTATTATGATTAACTAACCAAAATAATTGATTTGCATTAGCTAAAACCAAACCTTCGGAAGCAAGGCTTTGAGAATTCCCTATTGTTGAAGAATCAACAGTAGCATTATTGCCATCACTTGCTGTATAGGTAATACTTCCTTCATTAAGATAATTATTAATTGCTGATTCAGCGGTATTGAAAGCTTCTCTTAATAATTCTTCATCCGTACTAACTTTAGTATTGTTTACAGTGGTTTTTGAAGCAGAAAGACCGATGGTTAGGATAATAGCAGAAGCTAAAAGAATAATAATAGCAACCTGACCTTGATTTTGTTTTATTAATTTTTTGTTTTTAATTTTATTTATCATAATTAATTTCCCCATTGCCAATCAGTTAAAACTTTAGCAACACTACCAGGAAGATTAAAAATTAATTTTGGGTTGTAATTAACAACTACGGCTGGAGTAGAATTATTAATCACTCTATCAATATAATCGCGAGAAAAATCAACATTATTGAAAGCAAAGAGGCTACCATTGAAAACTAATTGCGTATTACTAGCTCCATTTGCATAAATATTATTAGCCACTAAGATGCCATCAACCCTATCAGCATCTTGAGAAACAGTAATATCTCCACTAACAATAATCATTAAAAAATTATTGGTATTTACTATATTTCCATTAATATTTAAATCACCGTCAATAAAATAAATATAATTAGTATCAGAACCAAGATCACTAATACTAGTAATGGTTTTATTGCCGATTAAAGTAGTACCAATTCCTTTCTTAACAAAATATTGGCTATAAAAATAACTATAATTAGTATTAACGTTGGCTAGTTTGGCTGGGGTAGCTGAATAGAACCAAGATTGAGAATTTTCTAAAGATTTAGTCGTATCGTTTTCAACAGTTGGGGCAGCAACTAAACCGTTAAGACTAATTTGACAATTAGTAGTACAAGTTATTGGAATTTGACCTGTAACTTTACTGTTGCCTATAACACCACCTTCACTGGCTTGCCACCAGGAATCTTGAATTAAAATTCCAGAAAAATCGGCTGTAATTGACATAGGATCGGTTGAATATGGATCTAATATAGTGGTGTCGACATATGTATTAGTAGGGCAATTCCAACTTACGCTTGATAAACTTTTAAATCTTATTTTTGGATCAGTCAAAGAAATATCTGTATTAAAGCTAGAAATATTAGTATTTATTCCCCAAGTTAGATAATTAGAGCCACTATTATAATTAGGTGAATTGATTGTCGTCATACTAACACCAATACCACCACCTGTAAAAGCTAAAGAAGTAAAATTGAGAGCGAGTGGGTCAGCCTGTTTAGTAAAACCAACACTCGGACAAACAGGATCTCCATCATCAGTTGCATCAAAAATAGTTCCACTTATAGAAACCTTACAATCCCAAGTTTTAAAATACCTAGAAGTATCAACAGCGGTATTACCAGCCGAATCAGTGATAGTCACTACAAACGGATAAATTGAATTACTGTTATAAGCACTAGGAAAAGTAGTTCCAAAGGTAGTTGTCGCGCCAATAGAACTTTTTCTGGTAATAGTATTTCCGTTCCAAGTTAAGGTAACATTTGTAATATCAGCGGTACCATCTGGATCACTAGCACCCACTGTAAAATTAACTGAACGACTTCTATTAAAAGCTGTCTGACAAATTTGGTTTTTATTTCCAGTTTCAACAGGAACTGTAATATTTTTATCATTTTTAATGATAAGACTATTAAAAATTGGAGGGGAATTTGCTACAGCAGAACAACCAACAGACGCTCCTTTAGCGGCTCCACAGGTGCCATCTGTGCCATCACAAGTCCATACCCAATAATTTCCATTTAAAACAGGGGTTGACACACCCGTTCCTCTAGAACATAATGCGATACTTTCTGGGATTGTACTCCATTTTCTACTTGTAAGGTAGGAGTTACACCTACCAGTCGATCCTACAGAAGGTTCCATACACCAACCATACTCGTCAGCACATTTACAAGGACCGCCGCAATAATAACATGCCTCCCAATCATAGGAATAAATCCCTCCATCGACATCATTACTACAGTTATAATATGATCCTGACTCAGCACAAATATAATATACTTCATTTAACCAATGGTTAGCACTTTCACAGTCTTCACTACAATTTGCTGCTAAGTCATAACCACTATCCAAGCAATAAGGCCAAATACACTCATAATCTGGTGGTTCATCCGGAGGAGGAGTAATATCGCAAGTGCCGTTATCAGTATTGGAACAAGTCCCACTACTACAAGTATCTGTAGTACAAGAACTTCCATCATCACATTGAGAATTTGAAGTACATCTAAAATCTGCCTCTGCACAATCGCAACAAGTATAAGGATTCCCCCCTGGATAAGTCGTTGAACAATTGCTTTCTACAAAACCCAACCATGTTGGACACTCTCCTTTATGGGTTTTGCTTCCACAAGATAATTCAGCGCACTGATAACAAAGTGCTGTATTGTTACAATTCGGGTCGGTTACATAACATCTAGCCTCACTGGTAGAACTGATATATTCACTAGACCCACAAGAAGTACTCCATCCACTTGCACAACTTGCCGTGCAAACACCTGGAACTGCTTGTGAACAGACAATACCACTAGTACCATGACCATTCAAACCAACTTTTGTACAAGATGCCGCTAAAATTTTTGATGTACTAAAAAATAAACTAAAACATAAAGCTCCAAAACATAAAATATATTTTAAATATTTTTTCATTTATTAACTTTCCTTAATACCACTATTTAATAAAATTAAGAATATACCATTATTTTTAACATCATAAATGTTTGTCACAAATTCAGGATTTTGTTGACCTACACAACCTCTGTTTTTATCATAAAAATCAGCAATAATTTTATTTACAAAACTATTAACCATTTTTTTATCGTTCATTTTATTGGCCAATAAGCCACAAGTGAGCATTTGCCTTAATGTCATTTCATTTATATTTTTTTCAATAACTTCTTTAGAGTAAATTAACTCTCCATATTTTTTAAAATCTGTTATTTGTTTTGTTTCTCCCATAGTTATTAAACCTAAAGCTAATCCACATTCTTCACCTTCTTTAAATTTACTATTGCTATTTCCATATTCTTCTAAAAATTGATTTAGAGTGACTAAAAACCCTCGATAGTCTTCATCTTTATTTTTCCATTTATATCGAGTGGCAAATTCGCTTACATAAAATCCATATTTTCTAGTTATGTCAAAATTATCACTATTAGTATTCACTGTTTCTTTTTTAACTAAAATATTTTCAAGTTTTTGCAAACTTTTATTTAATAAACTGGTAGTATCTTCAGCGTTTTCAGTATTAAAAATGGCACTATAGTCTTCTTGGGAGTCTAATTCATATTGAACATTAAAACATATTTTTTCTGTTAAGTTTTTAACTTCTTCATTTGCATTCGGATAAAAATATAGATCATATAAAAAATTACAAATTAAATAATTACTTTGAATTACTTGGACAATATCTTTGTTGGCATATTTATTTAAATCATCGATAATGCTTTGATTAATCTTTTTTTCGTACATGACTTTTCCATTTAAGACGCTAAAACCACTTCTATTACTTGAAGAACCATTATTACAAACTCCATTATCACAAGTTTCATTTTCACTATAAACTCCTCTGTTGTCCCTTTGTTTATCTAACCAACTAATTAATTTATTTGATATTTCTGGTACATCATTAGTTGATGATAGTTTGGTACCCCCACTTGCTTTGTTGGCCATTGTTTTATTGTCTACTACTTCAACATTTTTTGTCGATTTTTCTGTAGATTTTTTTATATTTTTCAAATACAAACTCAGTCCACCAACAATCAACACTAACACTCCTAAAATAATTAATATGATGTATAAAAACTTTGGAGTCTTAATCTTACCTACAGGTAAAGATAATTTTGAATAATTATTTTCAATTAAATCATCTGACATTTATATAGAAAATATAAACTATTCCCGAATAATAAACAATATGTTGTTTAATATTGTTGATTATTTTAATCAAAACTATAAAAAATTCTTTTATAAATTTTAATTACCAAACCCATTATCTCTCCAATCAGACGGTAGATATTTATCAGCGGTTTTTCTATATTCTGTTTTTTTATAATCTTGACTATCGGTATAAATAATACCATCAATGGTTGATTCACCCCAACCTTTTAAAATATGGGAATGATATTTTAAACCATTTGATTCTTCTTCGATAATACTAAACATAGCAAAAGGAGAAAAAACAAAAGGGTTTACTTTTTCATTTAACCAAATAACTCCACCATAATCGCGAACACAAAAAGTAGCCCACCAAGTTGTTTTACCCCCACTAAAAACGGTTTCTGATAACTCGCTAACAGCAACAAAATTTAATCCACGTTCGATCCATTTTTGAGAAATTATAGGATCAATTTCATTACATTTTTGAACTGCAAGTTTTAAATTTACAAGACTTTTTTCTTCTTGCAAACCACATTTTCCACCAGTTAAGCAAATAAAACCTAGATTATCACTCACTTTGATTAATTTAAAAGATTTACAATTTTTATCACTGCCATTTTTTTTAAATTCCAAGATGTCTTGATAATCTAAACCTAAAGGATTTGTACCTTGATTATTAGCCCAATCAGCCTTGTAAGATGCTTCTAAATTGTAAATAGTTCTTTGTTCTAAAGTACCTTTAAATTCTGGTGTTACTAGCTCGTCAAATTGTTTTGTTTGAGTATTGTATTTATGAGTAATTTTAGTCCCATCAAATGTGCAGATACCCAAATCTTTATCACAAGTTAGCCTTGAAAAATAAAATTTACCAGCTTTGTCGTTTGTAATTGTATTTTCATTTCCATAAGTATCATATTTAATTAAAGTTTTATTACCCTGCTTTAAATTCTCATCATTAAATACATAAGCTTCACTATTTAAGATGTAGACACAATCATTAGTTTTTAATTTACCTTTAATTTTATTAAAAATGCTCTTGTCTATGTATAGTTGACGTAATTCTTCTGCACTATATTTAGATCTTTCAATAAGACTTAGCGTTCCATCTATATTTAAAAAGTCTTGATCCGAAAAAACTACTACTGCTCCAGACTGTTTATCTTTTATGGCAAAAGGAGCATCATCAGCACTATTAATAAATTCACCTCCAGCTATAAATTTAGAAGCTCTAGCACTACTATTTAAGTCAAGAACATCAGCACTAATTTCAGTTTCAGGAGTACCTATTAATAAATTATTCTTTTCTTCTTCGGTATAGCCGATAAAAACAGAATTAGTTTTTCCATCCCATAAAACTGTTTTTCCAAAACCTTCAGCAATGGCTCTTACTGGAACTAAAGTTCGACCATTTTTATCAACAACAGGTGGAGCATCTAAAGTAACTTCTTTAATGTTATTGTCGTCATTAATTTTCATTAAATTATTACCAATCTGAACTTTGATTTCTTTTTTATCTTTTTTTAAAGTAACAGATCTGGTTTTACCTTCCCAATTAACATCAGCTCCTAAAGATTCCCCTATTAGTCTTAATGGCACCATTGTCCTACCATTTAAAATCACAGGGCAAGTATCACTTTTTAAAGCCTCATTCTCTCCGGAAACTAAATAATAGGGTTCGTTTATTTGAATAATTATTTTTTTATCAACAGTTGTTTTTATTGATTCTTGAGTTTCAGAAGAAGTAATAGTAGGAGATGTATTTGTAAAAAGTGAAGTTTCTACCCCCAAATTGCTTAATGCATTATTGTGTCTATCTGGATTTTCATCTTTTAAAATTACTCTTTTATCTCCACCACCAACTGATTCACTATTAGGAGAAGCGGCGGCGGCACTTCCACATCCGGTTAAAGTTATAATCCCAGCCATAACAGGTGCGACTATTTTCTCTTTATTCATTTTATTTGTTAGATTTTAAAGTAACCTATAATCTGAGGAGAATTATAGGTTTTATATTTAAAAAAGTCAATGCCTTAGGTTAAAAATTAAAATGTACACATTTGTTACACATAGGCCATATAAGATATAGGCTAAATCTAGACAAGAAATTAATTTAATTTAAATATTTAGCGATGTTTGAATCGTGTTCTTTGAGAGTGGCAGCATAGTGCATTTGATTATCATTGCCAGTGATGTAATAAAGATAATTAGATTTGATTGGATGAAAAGCGGCATAAATTGAATCGTAACCAGGGTTGCAAATCGGAGATGGAGGAAGACTTTTGTTTTGATAAGTATTGAAGGGAGAAGCAACAGACAAGTCGGCAGAATTTAATTGTTTCCAATAATCAGCTGGTTTATTTTTGGAATCGCGAGCATATTGAACGGAAGCGTCGACTTGAAGAGCCATGTCAATTTCGAGACGATTTAATAAAACGCCAGAAACTTCCTGTTTTGATTTTAAGGTCCTGGCTTCCCTTTCGATAATTGATGCTAAAATTAAAACTTCTTTATCAGTCATTTTAGTGTTGGTAGCACCGACTTTTGCCTCGGCAAATTTTTGATCAAAATTAGTTTGAATAATAGATAAAATTTGATCAGCAGTATAGTTTTGAGGAATTAAATAACTGTCGGGAAAAAGATAACCTTCTTTACCAACAAAAGAGGTACCTTCGGGAAAAGATGAAATATTTTCTTCAACACGAGTGCCATCAATTATTTTTAACCAATAATCAGTAACACCGCCTTTGGAAAGTTTGGCAACAATTTCGGGAGTGGAAAGTGAGGGAGATAATTTAAAAGTTCCAGCTTGAATTTTTTTATTTAATCCCAAATAATAGGCATAAAATAAAAATGAATATCGACTTTTAATTAGAGATTTTGATTTTAAATTTTGGGAAATATTAACTAAGCCTTCACCGCTTTTAATTACAAACATACTGTTGGTAGTATCAAGGGAAACAGATTTAGCATTAATTTTTATGTAAGAAAAAATTCCGGCAATTATTAGAAAAACAGAAAGGGTAATGGTAGCTAAAACCCGTTTCATTTTAATTAAACTTCATCAAATAATGCACGACGGTAGGTTTTTTTAGATTTATCGTAAATAAAAATACGACCGCATTTGCAGGTAACAGTCGTTTTTCCTCGAACATCTTTTTGAACACCGTGAGAAATTTGAGCACCACAACCGACACAACGACCTTGTGATAACAACCAAGCTTGAATAGGGGAAATTAGATTTTTAATCATAGTTTATTTTTAATTAGTAACCTGTAACTCTCCTTAAAATAACAGCGGCAGCAACCGAATCGATTAATTTTTTGTAATCTTTCTTTTTATTTTTATTTTGGATGTAAATTTGCTGGGCTTCGATGGTGCTAACAGCTTCTTCAACTGTTTCGATATTTAATTGTAGCATGCTGCGAAGTTTATCAACAAAGGTTTTGGTCATAATGGAAACATCCCCTTCTGAAATACCAACATAAATACCATCAATCTTATAATCGACAATAATTTTTTTTAAATTATCAAAAACATGATCATCATTTTTGATCGCATGAATGGGGGAAATTATACCAAGAGTGGATACTGCCAGACCAATGTTTTTTGTACCAAAATCGATACCTAAATAATTCATAAGGAATTATAACAAAACTTATTTAGCACTTAGGCTGGTTTTAATTACGAGGCGACGAAGATAAGTTCCTGGTGGGCTACAGGTAATGAGTGTTAAATTTTTTTGATCGAAACGTTGTTCTAAGACTGAAAGATCGGTGGGTTTAACTTCAAACATTTCGTCAACAATATATTCATATTGAACATTATCGTAGTCAATTAAGATTTCATCTCCTTGTTTAAGTTTATAGAGAGTGGAAAAAATAGTAAGATATGATTTTGGATTAAAAAATTGAGGCAATACTGAATGGCCAAAAATAACAGTATTCCCTAATTGGCCTGGAAGGGCTGTTTGGGGATATTGAATTAAACTTTTTTTAAGATCCATACTGCCAACAGTAACAACAGCATTACTGATTTTTAATTTTGGGATGGATATAAGATAAGTAAAGGTTTTGTCGTTGGAAAAAATTTGGTTAGAATTTGAATAATCAGAATCAAACCAACTAGAAATTTGAGTGTAATCAGTAGTGGCTGCCCCTAAAATATTTTGAGAATTATTATAATTTTGGAGTGATAAGGGATTTATTAATTGACTAAAATTAACTGAATATTGTAATTGAAATTTTACAATTGGGAAAATAGCTGAAGCAAAAAAAAATAATCCAAGACATAAAAGCGAAAAAGCCATTGCCTTTTTTTTGGCTATTGATTTGGCTTTTGGCGTTGGTGGTGTTTTTTTGAGGTAAATGTAGCTCACTTTGATTCTATTTTTACATCAATAGAAATATTGTTTTTATTGAAAGGTAAAATATTTAATAATTTTGAATTTGTTTGAATATTAAAATCATAAACCCGACTGATAGTTTTTTTAATAATTTTTTGGGCATTTTTGACCGTCTTTCCGGCAATATTCTTTTTGAGAGTAGTGGTGTCAACTTTTGGTAAAGAAGAACCTTTGATAGTTAAGCTACCAACGGCTTGGTCTGTGTCTAATTTATCAATTTTAAAGGTGAAAACAAATGATTCTAAACTTATATCAGAATCGGAAAAACCATTTTCTTGGGATAAAAATTGTTCAATAATTTTATTTTTTGTTTCCGAACTAATGGCAAAAACACTAACTGTCGATTGCGCTGTGGCAGTTAATTCATCAGTTTGTTCATCGATTTCACGATTAAATTCAGTTTTACCCTTTTTAACTTGAATAGTTTCTTTTAAAATATCACTGGAATTATTGAGCTCTTCGCTTATTTTTTTATCAGCTTCATCGGCCAATTTTTGAGTTAATTGGTTTTCGGCATTGGTTTTGTCTTGTTTACTGACGGCTCTAACTTGCTCTTTAGTACCACCAGTGAAAGTGGTATTGGTTTTAACTATTACCGAAGTTTCGGAAAAATCTTTAAATGATAAGGGAGTGTCTTTACTAATATTGTATTCTGAACCAATATCTGAAGCAGACAAAGAAGTTTTAGTTTGACCAAAATTCATAGTGCCAGTGTTGTAATTAATAACAGCAGCTGCGACTTGAACACTGTTAATTAATTCAAATTTTTGACCGTTAGAATCGGTTAAAATTGAGCCTTTGGGAATATTTTGAACTTTTTCTAATTTATTAAAAATAGTTACTTCGCCAGTAGCTTTAGTGCCGACAGTTTTTTGTCCAGTGGTTTGGACAGTAATTGAAGCGGTTACATCTGTATCTTTTTTCTCGATTGGAATGATTGATGATGAAATTTCAGTAGTATCAGAATCGAGAGTAACATTAATTGTTTTTTCAAATTCGAATGGAGTTAAATAGAGAGTAATTTTTGCTTTGGAAAAAAATATGAGGAGAAAAATAAGAATTAGAGCGGCGGGAAAAAGGAAAATTAAAAAATTTGTTTTTAATTTTGGTAATTTGAAATTTATTTTTGGAAAAGAAAATGGAATAGATGGCTTATGGGAAGGAATATGGGTTTCAAAAACTGGAGTTTCGGGAATAATGGGGACTTCAAAAAATTCTTCTTTGGGTTGTTCTTTGGTAAAACCTAAATTTTCAAAAGGAACTTCTTCAAGTGTATTGTCATTAATAATTTCGTCTGGAATTTTGGGCTCTTCTACCGATTCTTCTTCTGTTTCTGGCAGTTCTTCTAAAGGAATTGGCGGAATTGGTTGATGAGAGGGATTGCCACCACTAATCATTTGAGAAGTGATGGCTTTGAAAAAAATATTAATTAAATCTTCGTCATGATAAAGTTTTATGTCGGGAAAATGGAGGAAAGTTTCGACATTTTTTTTGCCAACCCAAGAGAAGCTTTTTAATTCTTCAATAGTTGATTCGTCAGCATTGCCATAAATGTAAATTTGAGGGGGAAGAGTTGATTCGGAATTGAATTCTAATAAAGCATCTTCGATTAATTGGGCATTAAATTCACCATCAAAAAATTTCCTAATTCTTTTTTTAATTTTTCCAAGGTAGATGAGAGATAATTCGAAAGAGTTTGATTCTAAATAAATATTAATAAAACTAGCGGGGAAATCATCAGGTTTACTGGATTCTTCAATTATGGCTTCATCGCTGGACATGAAACCTGAAGGCTTTAGATCCAATTCTTTTAGTAGAGGTAAAATTATTTCAGATTTTTCTTTGACAATTTTTCCGTCTTCACCAACCCAAGAAGATGGTATAACTAAACCAACAAAAAGAGGCTCTTGTTCAGGAGAAATATCAGCACTAATTGCAGCACTGGAAAGTGATTCGTCGGCGGCTTTAATAATTGATTGATGATCATTAATATTAAAAGCAACACGCGGGCCAATTGAGGCAACATAAAAACGGCCATTTCCCCAATTAATTAAGGCCACTAAAATACTGTCGGCCTCGATATAAAATAACCAAAAACTATTAATCCCCATTATGTAAGGATACAATATTTTTGACGATTTAGCCTATTTTAAGATGGCGTAAATGCGACGTTTACCAGAACCAGCAGATTCTTCTTTAATTATTTCAAAATTTCCTAATTCAGATAAGTTAGAAACATGAGGGCCAGTACAAACTTCTTTGGAAAAATCCCCTATTGTATAGACAGTAACTATTTCTGGATATTTATTACCAAAAAAAGCTAAGGCGTTTTGTGTTTGAGCTTCGACAAAAGGCATGGTTTCAATAACGACTGGTAAATCTAATTTTATTTGCTGATTAACTAAATCTTGTACTTGTTTTAATTGATCATCGGTTACTTTATCTCCGTGAGAAAAATCAAAACGTAATCTTTCAGAGGTAATATTGGAACCCGATTGTTGGACATGGTCGCCTAAAATTTTTCTTAAAGCGGAATGTAATAAATGGGTGGCGGTGTGATATTTAGTAATAATTTCAGAATTATTTGCTAGACCGGACTTGAATTTGCCAGCAGATAAAGTCTGCGACTGCTTTTGATGAGCTAATTTTGCTTCTTCAAATTCTTCCTTATTTAAGGTTAAATTATTTTTTTGTAACTCTTCTTCGACCATTTCAATTGGAAAACCGAAACTTTCATAAAGAGTAAAAGCTTCTTTACCGGAAACACTTTTATTTCTTTCAATTAATTTATTAATTTCACGAAGACCATTGTTCAAGGTTTTGCGAAATTTATTTTCTTCGGCATCGAGGATTGAAATAATTTTGTCGCGGTTTTCATCTAATTCTGGATAAACACCAGCATAATTTTCTTGATTGTCTAAAACTGCATCGGCAACTTGAGAAATAAAATTTGTTTCAATTCCTAGTAATTTTCCTTGTCGGACAGCTCGGCGAATTAGACGACGGAGAACGTATCCAACTTCTTTGTTTGATGGTTCGACACCATCAGCAATTATAAAAACGGCAGAACGAATATGATCGGCAATAATACGAATTGGTTTTGTATTAATGTTGTCTGAATATGATTTTTTGGAAGTTTCTTCAATTTTTTTAATGATTGGCTGCCAGATGTCGGATAAATAATTATCCGAAAAACCATTTAGAAAAGCGGTGGTTCTTTCAACACCCATACCGGTATCAACATTAAATTGTTTGCCAATTTTATAATTACCAGCTTCATCTTTGTAATATTGCATAAAAACATCATTCCATAATTCAACTCCATCAATAAACATTTCTGTATCCGGACCACAAGGGCCAACACTGCCAGCTGGTCCCCACCAATTGTCTTTTTTGGGAAGAAATTTAATATTATTTACACCTAAAGATTTCCAAATATTAGCGCTTTCCTCATCCTTTTGGGAATTTTCGTCACCTTCAAAACAGGTGACTGATAATCGACTGATATCAAAATTCAAATGTTTGGTTAAAAATTCAAAACTCCAAGTAATGGCTTCTTTTTTACCATAATCCCCTAATGACCAATTACCTAACATTTCAAAAAAAGTGTGGTGTGTTTCGTCACCGACTTCGTCAATATCGCCTGTTCTAACGCATTTTTGAACATCGGTTAATCTTTTACCTAAGGGATGAGGCTGACCTAAAAGATAAGGAACTAAGGGATGCATGCCGGCGGAAATAAAAAGAGTGGTTGGGTCATTTTCTGGAGTTAAATTGGCCGAAGGAATTTCAATGTGTTTTTGAACAACAAAAAAATTGATGAATTTTTCCTTTAAATCTCTGGCTTTCATACGGGAAATTATACCAGTTATCGTTTTGGTTTGACAAACATCTTGGGAGTGGATTTTCGGTGGATGACAATATGTGGTTTTTCTGGTTCTTCTTTTTCTTCTTCAACATCGATAAATTTGATTTTTTTATCCGCTTCTTCTTTTTTAGTCTTGATTTCGTTAACTAAATCATGAAAAAAATCTTTTACTTTGGATTCAAAATTTTGAACAACTTCCTTTTCGCCGTTTTTATTAATTATAATAGCAGAAATTGCACCAACGGCAGCGCCTAAGGTTAGGCCAAAAATAAAACCAGAATTGGACGATGATTCATTTTTTGATTCAGTGTTAGTCATTCTTTTTATCTCTGGTTAAATTACTAAAAAAGGAAACTCCATTTTTAAGGCCCATTAAGAAATCAGACAGAGAAGAAACTGGTTTAGCCACTGAATCAGTGATTAAATGGGCATCGTCAAGAATTAAATTGGTTTTTTTAAGAGTGACATTTAAATCTTTTAGAAGTCTAATAAAATAGATTCCGCAGATAACAATAATGGTAGTAATAGCCAATAGACTAACGATAATGACAATTTGAATTATATCCATATAATCAGTATAAACTATTTTCTAAAAAATTAATTAATTTTAAGAGTTTTCTCTTCAACTGTAGTTTTACCACTGGGCGACTTTGATTCTACGGTTATTTTAATTTCACCATCAGACCCTGTTTGGATTTTTTTTTGAAAATTACCATTAGCACCGACAATTATTAAATCATCGTTAATTCTGATGGTGGAGTCTGGATCAGTAACACCAGTTAAATCGAAACCTTCACTGATAATATTTTCTGGCCAATTTATTTTTAATTTAGGTGGACGGTTAAATTTGATATATTCGGACGTGAGATAAAAAACAAAACCGATAATAATGGCTACGATTAAAATGCTGAATGTAAATTGTGGAGTAAAAGAAAAACCTAATTTTTTAATTGACTTGCTTCGTTTTTTTTGTTCAAAATCACGTCGGAAAAAGGATAAAATTTCTTGGCCATTAAGGCCTAAATAATCGGCATAATCTTTAATAATTAAGGAACAATATGGTTCTTGAGGAAAATTTTTGACTTCCTCATTTTCAATAGCGGCTAGATATTTAATCGGTATTTTTAATTTTTTGGAAATATCGGCCAATTCATATTCTTTGTCAAGACGAGTATTTTTGAGAAGTGATGAAGTGCGAAGCATAATTAAATTTATTCGACTGAATCATCGCCTTGTGCATGGGGCATTAAAATATCGCGAGGCTTGGCACCTTTTGATGGACCAATTAAACCAGCACCTTCAATTTCATCTAAAATTTTAGCAGCCCTGGCATATCCAACACTTAATTTTCTTTGAAGGAAAGTGGTTGAGGCCTTGCCAGTATCTTGAATTAATTTGACGGCACTATCATAGAGAGGGTCGTGTGGGCCACCATCTGATGATGGAGCCAATATTGATTTGCCGTTTCCACCAGAAACTGGTTGGCTAACAATTTGATCATCATATTCAGCAGATTTTTGAGATTTTAAGAAATCAACTAAAGTATTTATTTCTTTATCGGAAATAAAACAACCTTGAATTCTAACTGGTTTAGCTAAGTCTTGAGGACCATAAAGCATGTCACCACGACCTAATAATTTTTCAGCTCCAGGAGTGTCTAATACAACTCTTGAGTCAGTGACTGAAGTAACAGCAAAGGAAATACGAGTAGGAATGTTAGCTTTGATGAGGCCGGTAATGACGTTAACGGATGGACGTTGAGTGGCTAAAATTAAATGAATGCCGACAGCACGAGACATTTGAGCCAAGCGACAAATATTGTCTTCAACTTCTGACGGAGAGAACAACATAATATCGGCTAATTCGTCAATGAAAATCAAAATGTAAGGCATGGATTGAAAACCGGAAAGATTGTTGTAGGATTCAATATTTTTGGCGCCAACTTCAGTAAATGTTTTGTAGCGTCGCTGCATTTCGTCAACAGCCCATTTTAAGGCAGAAATTACCTTTTCTGGTTCGACAATAACTGGAGTTAGAAGATGAGGAATGCCATTATATGGGGTTAATTCGACACGTTTTGGATCAACCATAATCATACGAACTTCTTGAGGAGAGGATCGAAAAAGAATATTACTAATCCAAGAATTAACGCAAACAGATTTACCAGAATTGGTTTGACCAGCGATTAAAACATGAGGCATTTTAGCAATATCAGCCACTTTTGGATTACCAGCAACATCTAAACCGAGCGGGACAGTAATTTTATTTTTGGCATTTTTCATGGCATCAGACTCGATAACCTTTCGAATTGGAACGACTTCAAGAGTTTTATTAGGAACCTCAATTCCGACAAGGGCTCGACCAGGGATTGGAGCTTCAATACGAATTTGACCACCAGGAGCGGAAAGAGCCATGGCTAAATCGTTGCTCAAGCTAATAATTTTGGCCAACTTAGTACCGAGGGCAACTTCAAGAGCATATTGCGTAACAGAAGGACTATTGTTGTATTCAACGACTTTGGCACGAATACCAAAAGATTCTAAAGTTTCTTCGATAATATTGGCGTTTTTGCGAACATCGCCACGATCAGCCTTAGCACCAGGAGTGCCGTCAAAAATGGATATCGATGGATATTCCCAAATTTGATTATTTGATAAAGATTGGAGAGGTGAGTTTTGAAGTAATAATTGTTGATCTGGAGATTTGATAACAGGTGGAATATTTATAACATTTGGATCTTCTTTGTTTTCTTCTTTTTCTTTATTTAATTTGAATGGTGAAAGTTCTGATAAAAACAAACCTGCTCTCTTCTCAGATTTCTTTTCTTTCTCTTTTCCATTACCAACCGTGTATTTTCTAACAGCCTTAAAAATTTTGACAAAAAATTTGACAATTTGACTAACATTGGTGTCAAAAAGAATGACAAAACCGGCAATACCAGTAAAAAAGAAAATAATTATTCGAGGTAATTCTCCCCAAAGACTGGCAACTTGTTCGCCAAAAAAAATTCCAACACTCCCTTGTTTTAAAAGACCAAGAAGAGAAATAAACATAATTAAAGTACCAAAAAAAACATTGGCTTCTTTTAAGGGAACTTTCATTTTGGTGAATAAAAATGAGGTGAGTAAAAGTAAAAATGGAACAAAAACAGAAATTAAACCAAATAATTCTACTAATTTAAGATTTAGAGCAATGGAATATGGACCAGTTTGAAGAAAAGAAAAAAGAGAAATAATCGATAAAACTAAGAAAAAAATAAAAAAAATAGTTTTTACTGTTTCTTGTTTTAATCTTAAAACCGGAAGAGCATGTTTTTTTTTGCGACCTCGTTTAGCCATAAATACAGTATAACTTAATTAACTTTATTTGGCGATGATTTTATTTAAAAAAGAATCTAAAGAAAGAATTTCACTTACTTCTTCGTTTCTTTTTTTAAATTCGACACCACCATTTTCAACACTTCTTTTACTAATAACCAGTCTAATTGGATTACCAATTAAATCAACATCAGCAAATTTAGCACCGGCGGTAACATCAACACGATCATCAAATAAAACTTCGATATTTTTATTCAATAAATCTTGATAAATTTTTTCAGCGTGGGCTTTGATATTTTCATCAAAAAGATCAAGGCCGACTAAATGAACTTGGTATGGAGAAATGGATTTTGGCCAAATTATTCCTTTTTTGTCGTTAAAAACTTCAACGATAGTTCCCATGACCCTGGATGGACCAAAACCATAACAACCCATTTCAACAATTTTTTCTTGACCATCTTTATCGGAATAATAAAAATTAAAGGCTTCAGAAAATTTGGTTCTTAATTTGAAGATATTACCGACTTCGGTGGCTTTAACAGTTTTTAATTTATCACTATCACATTCAGGGCAAGTTTTTTGAGTATCGATTATTTCCTTATTAATGGCAATTTTACATTTTTCACAAAGATAAATAGTGTCTTCGCCGTTTTCATTTATGGTTTGAAATTCATGGGAAAATTGACTGAAAGCACCGCCGGAAGCAAAAGTTAAAACGGTAATTTGATCAAGTTCGAGTCTTTTATAAATTTCAAAATAGGCTTTTTTAACAACTTCATAATAACGATTTAAATCGGATTCATCGACATGAAAGGAATATAAATCTTTCATGTTAAATTCACGACCACGAAGTAAGCCTGATTTGGCCCTAGCTTCATTTCTAAATTTGTTTTGAATTTGATAAACAGCAACAGGTAAATCACGATAAGAAAAAAGATATTTTTGAGCCAAAGGAGTAACTACTTCTTCATGAGTTGGATTTAAAACCAAATCAGTATCACCTTGACCTTTAAAGTGGAAAAGGACGTCCATGTTGTTACGACCAGTGGTAATCCAGCTTTCCTCTTGGGTCATGGCAGGCAGTAAGATTTCTTGACCACCAATTTTATCCATTTCTTCGCGAACAATATTTTGGATTTTAGTTAAAACACGCAAACCTAAGGGTAAATAATTATAAACACCAGAAATTTCTTTTTGAATGAAACCACCCTGGGTTAATAATTTAGCATTAATACTGTCAGCATCGGAGGCGATAGTTTTACTGGTTTTACCGAAAAGTTGTGAGTATCTCATGGTTTATTATAGCTTATGATTTTATAAATTAGGATATAATATCCTTATGTTAGAAAGAAATTGTCCTGATTGTGTGGTAAACGGTGAATATTGTTTTAAAGATGAAGTCGACAGAATTGTTTCTGAAATAGAGCCTAGTGATGATGAAAAAATACTTTTCAACAATGCTGCCGAGATGCACGATAAAATTAAAAAAGAAAGAGAAGAAGCTAGAAAAAGACTTTGTCACAATATAAATAATATTGATCCAGATTATCTGGGGAAAAAATTACTTTAAACTTCAATTACTAACGGCAGAACCATTGGTTGGCGGCCGGTTTTTTTGTAGATAATTTCTTCGAGATAACCCTGAACTTCTTCACGGATGAAATCCATATTAGCCGGAGTACTAGTTGATTGTTTAAATTTATTACTAACCTCTAATTTTAAAAAGTCCATAAGTTCGGTATTTTCTTTCATAAAAACGAAACCACGACTGAGAATTACTGGAGGTTTGCTTAATTGGCCAGATTCTTTGTCCATTAAAAGAACAACGGAGAACATACCGTCTTCGGCTAATAATTTACGATCGCGTAAAACAGTGGTGCCAACATCTCCTACTCCAAATCCATCAATTAAAACTTTTCTGATAGAGATGTGATAATTGGTATCAACTGTACCGTTACTGTGAAAAGTGGCTGAAGCATCAAAATCAGGTAAAATAACCTGTTCGTCAGTGTATCCTAATTTTTTAGCCATTTGTTGATAACATTTGAGATGACGATAATTACCACCAATTGGTAATAAATACTTTGGTTTTAATAAATTAATTAGAAGAGCGTGTTCTTTTTGATAACCATGACCAGAAACATGCAACTCTTCTTTTTCGCCATAAACAACTTCAGCTCCCATTTTAGAAAGAATATCAATCATATTATAAATATTAGAAGTAGTACCAGGAATGTAATCTGGAGATGAAAAAATGACTTTGTCGCCAGATTTTACCTTTACTCTGTGTTTACCCATAATCATCTTACTTAAAGCTGAGTCTGGTTGACCAGCGAAACCAGCCACTAAAAATAAAAGTTTATTTTCAGCAAAGTTCTTAACTCTTTCAAGAGGAACAATGTCTGTTTCAGTAAGAGTTACATAACCTAAATCTTTAGCAATATTAATAGCTCTGTCGACAGAAAAACCGACGATAACTATTTTTCGGCCAACACTTTTGCCATATTCAATGGCTTGAGCCCAACGAACAATGTTGCTGGAAATTGAAGTGACAAAAACGCGACCTTTAGCGGAAACTATTTCCTGTTTAAAATTTTGAGCAATGGAACCTTCTGATGGCGACCAACCTTCATGGTCAGAACCTAAACTATCCGACATTAAAGCAATAACTTTACCTTCACCAATACGAGCAATGTGTTGATAATCAGCACCTTTGCCATCAAGAGGAAAAAGGTCAAGTTTGAAATCAGAACCATGATAAAAAATACCCATTGGAGTGGTGATGGCGAAATGATAAGTATCAGGAATCGAATGAGTAACTCTAATTGGATCGACAGTAAAAATACCTTTGGTAATTGGTAAGGTCGACTCATCATAAGTCTGAAGATTGGCACGAATTTGAACTTCACCAAGCCTGGCTTCAATAAAAGCGGCAGCTAATTTTGGAGCATAAACTGGAATATTCTGACCTAAAATTGGCAGAATAAAACGGATAGCACCAATATGATCTTCATGACCATGAGTAATAAAAATACCTAAAATTCGGTCTTTTTTGTCTTGAAGATAATGGGTATCGGGAATTTGAAGATCAACACCAAAAGCATCTTCTTCGGGAAACCCGACGCCACAATCAACAATAATAATTTGGCTTTTTGAAGCATCGCCGCTAGGAATAAATTCATAAACGAACATATTCTGAGTAACGTCACCGAAACCGCCAAGCGAGCTGATTCGGACCGAATCGGTGCCAGAACGATATTCTCTGACCTGATTTGGTGCTTTAATAATGTTTGTGTTTTGTTTTAACATAAAAATTTTTTGTGATTATAAATATAAATAATAAATATCTGAACTGTAACCACAAAATGTTCAGAAATAATAATAAATCTTAATTAATTTTATCTAAAAAATCGCTTAAGTGTTTTTTTGTTTACCATTGAGGTAAAAACGTTTTGATATTGGATTCATCGACAATAATTTGTCTAGTTTTACCTTCCAAAATAATTTTAGCCACCTTGCGACACATGCCTTCGATATTACGTTGAAGGGTACGGACACCAGCATCAAAACCAAGAGGTCTGACAATTTGGAACCAAATATCAGCAGAAACTTGAAGATCTTCGGTGGTTAGGCCATTATTTTTAAGGGCTCTTGGAAGAAGATAATCTTTGGCAATAGTTATTTTTTCTTCGTCAGTATAAGAAGGCATTTGAATGACTTCTAAGCGATCCATGACGGCGGTTGCAATTCGAGAAGTATTATTGCAAGTGGCGCAAAAAATTGCCTGTGAAAGATCAACTGGATAATCTATATAATGATCAGTGAAACGGTTGTTTTGTTCTGGATCGAGAAGTTCGACTAAAACACCCATAATGGTGTTGAGAGCATCATCGGCAACACGATCAATTTCATCCAATAAAATTACCGGATTGTTACTTTTACAATTAACTAAACCTTTAATAATTTGGCCTGGTTCATTATCTGGATTAGTACGAGAGTGGCCACGTAAATAATTAGCATCACCTAAACCGCCAAAAGGAATTCTGATTAACTCTCGTCCAAGGACTTGGGCAATTGATTTAGCCATGGTGGTTTTGCCGGTTCCAACTAAACCGACAAACAGAAGAACTGGGGCACGAACTGGTTCGTCGGGATGCCGATTTTTTTGAAGGGCCATGACGGAAATATATTCCAAAATTCTTTCTTTGATGGCATCTAGACCAAAATGTTCTTCGTTCAATTTTTCTTTGGCATAATTTAAATCTAAAATATCTTTGGTTTGGATAAACCAAGGAATAGAAATAATCCAATCAATGTATTTGGAAGTGTTTTGATAAATTGGCCAGAACGATTCTTCGTTTTGGGAATTAATTTCCAATTGGACAAAAAGTTCTTGTAGCTTTTCGTTTAAATTTTCTGGAATTTTTACAGACGCAACTTTATCGGTTAACCGTTTAATCGCTTCTTTAGAAGTTAATAAATTATCAGTCATTAAAAAATTATACAAGAATTTAGAACCAGTTGCTTGAATTAACGACGAGGACGGAATTCACGACGATTGTCACCACGAGGTGGAGTGAAATTTCGGAAACCACCAGTTCGATTATCCATTTGACCTTCTGGTCGAGCTTCACCAGGGTGAGCTGCCTTAAACTCAGGAGATGATAATTTAATTTGATGATTATCGTTGAATCCAGCAATTTTAACGTTAATATGATCGCCAACTTTAATGATTGAAGATGGGTCAGATAGAAAACCACCAGTCATCTCAGAAACATGAAGTAAGGCTTCTCGACCTGGTAAAAATTCGACAAAAGCACCGAAATTTTCAACTCGGGTAACGACACCTTCATAATCTTCACCAATTTGAACTTCTTTAATCATGGATTCGATTTCATAAGCAGCCTTGTCGATATTTTCCTGATTTTGGGCAGAAATAGAAGCTTTACCGAAATCATCAATGTCGATTTGGACATTATATTTTTCCATTAAAGCTTTAATAGTTTTACCACCACTACCAATAACTTCACCAATTTTATCTTCTGGAAGAGTGACCATGGTAATTTTTGGAGCAAATTCTGAAAGTTGAGTACGAGGAGCCGATAAAACGGATTCCATTTTGTCTAAGATTTGGAGTCTGGCTTTAGTTGAAGCAACAAAAGTATCAGTGATCATTTTTAAAGTTAAACCTTCTCTTTTGATGTCTAATTGGATGGCAGTAATGCCGTTTCTGGTACCAGTGATTTTGAAATCCATATCACCATTGTGATCTTCAACACCAGCAATATCGGTTAATAAAACAAAATTATCATCAGTTTCAGCAACTAGGCCAATGGAAATTCCAGCTACCTTATCTTTGATTGGAACACCAGCATCCATTAAGGACATGGTTGATCCACAAGTGGAAGCCATGGAAGATGAACCATTTTGAGATAAAACTTCGGAAGTTAAAACGATTGTGTATGGAAATTCTTCTTCGGTTGGAATGACCGGAATTAAGGCTTTTTCAGCTAAAGCACCATGACCAATTTCACGACGACCTGGGCGACCAACTCGACCGGTTTGACCAGTAGAATAAGGAGGAGCAGAATAATAATGAATATATCTTTTGGTTTTTTCACCACTAGAATCTTCGAGATATTGTTTTTCTGATAAAGGAGCAAGAGTAGTGACAGTGATAGCTTGAGTTAGGCCTCTTTGGAAAAAGGCAGAACCATGAACGCATGGCAAAGCACTGGCTTCAATGATTAAAGGACGAATCTCGTCCATTTTTCGATGATCATAACGAACACCCTTAAGAGTTCTTTCTCTGAGATATTTTCTAATTATAAAATCGACAGCAGCAACTAGATGATTTTTAGAAACTTCTTCGGATTCAATTTTAGATTTGTATTCTTCGAGTAATTGATCAGTAATTTTTTCTTGACCAATCATATGACCACCATCAATACCAGCTTCTAAAAACTTTTCAACATCGGCTTTAATTTTAGAATCAACTTCTTCAATTAATTTTGGTGATGGACCGGCGGGTTCGTATTTAATTTTTTCTTTACCACAAACTTTTGCCCAAGCGGTAATTTCTTTATTAATTTCGTCAGCGGTAGTTTTGGCTAATTCAATGGCTTTTAGGGCAATATCATTAGGGATAATATTAGCATCAGCTTCGATCATATTGACACCAGCCGGACCAGTACACACTAAAAGATCTAAATTAGAATTTTTTAATTCTTCAGTTGAAGGATTTAAAACTAATTTTTCATCAACTAGACCAACACGAATGGCAGAAACTGGACCGTTAAAAGGAATATCGGAAATAGCTAAGGCAGCGGCAGCGGCAGTAAAAGCCGGAATAACAGTGTCGTTGTTTTTATCGTTACTCAAAACAGTAGTAACGATTTGGACTTCGTTTAGAAAATCTGCTGGGAAAAGTGGTCGAAGTGATCGATCAATAATTCGACCAAAAAGAATGGCTGTGTCTGACGGGCCGCCGTCGCGTTTCATCCATTTACCACCTTTGATGATGCCGCCAGCATAAAGTTTGTCAACAAATTCGATTGATAAAGGAAAATAATCCTTAGAATCATCTGTCTTGCCCATTAAAACGGTGGCTAAAACAGTGGTGTTGCCGTATTGAGCCACGACTGAGGCATTGGTTTGAGGAGCGAGTTTACCAGTTGAAAGGGTAATTTTTTTATCGCCTACTAAAATATCTTTTGTATTCATTTCCATAATTAATTATAACTAAATTTAAAATTATTTCTTAAGACCAAGGGATTTGATTATGGCAGTATATCTTTCAGGACTGTGGGTTGAAATATAGCGAAGTAAACGTCGTCTTTTGGAGATTTTACTTAAAATTCCGCGCTTAGCTGGAGAATCGTGCTTGTTTTCGGTTAAATGGCCTTGGAGTTTTTCGATTTCTTTGCTTAAAATAGCGATTTGAACTTCTGGAGAACCAGTATCACCCTTATCTTGAGCGTATTTTTCAATAATAACTTTTTTTTCTTCTGTGGTTAATGCCATAGTATTATGCGGCTATTATCGGTTAATTTGTAATGTTTTGGAATGGCTACCAAAAGACCGAATATAGTCAGATGAGATTATAACACAGAAAATAATTAAACTAAATATTGTCCCAATTTTTTATTTATTTCTTGTTTAATTTTTTCTTCTTCCGGAGTTAAGTCTTCTAAAAATTTATTGAAACTTAATTTTGAAGTAATTTCTAAAATATCGAATAATTTTTTATCTTTTTTTATTTCTTTTTGGAAGTATTTTAAATTGTTTAAAAATTCTTTAGCAATAAAACCTAAACAATCACTAGATATTTTTTTGTTTAAATAATCATTTGAAGCTTTTTTGAAAGATAATTTAACAGGATTATTATTTTCTTTTTCTAATCCAAATTTTAAATATGAATAAAAATCGGCGCCATAAATATACCCAAAATTATTTGTAAAATATGCATAAAACAAATAAATTATATTTACAATTGTTTGTGATTCTAATGTAGTTTGATCATCTAGTTCTGCTACAGCAGAAATATAATTAGAGATTCCAATATAACTATTTTTTTCTAAATCTTTATAAATCTCAATCTCATCAAGTTTCTGAAAAGTTTCATTAAATTCCGAAGCACTAATTCGTCCCTCGATATAATCTATAGTTGTTTTTTTAGCTATTTCGAAATATTTATTTGTCATTTTTATTAAAGGGGAATGGTTGGAATAGATATTGAAGGTGTAAAGTTTATCTATTCCAACCATATTGGAGTTTTGGGGTATAGAAAGGTTAAGTGGTCAATAGCTTGTTGTTTGAAGCTTAACGGTTCCATGGGCCAGGTTCGTTGTCGTGATGAAGATTTTCCATATTCCCGTGTTCGTCATAGTTGTATGATTCACGATGTCTTCCATCTTGATCTTCCCATTGAGTTGAATTGTGTCTGATCCCACCACCAGGAAGATCTCCTCTATATTTATCGTCTGGAATGGGATAATCGCGTTCGTTTGGGTCTGAGTCTCGACTCATTAAAGCCACCTCTTTCTCTCTCTTTTTTATTTTTTAAAGTACACCTTCTGTATTATTTATTAGATAAATAATGTTATTTATATAATATCATAAAAAATGTTAATCATCAAAAAAGCCCCGAATGACGGGGCTTTTGGTTATTTAATTATTTATAAATTAAGATTGAGTGGCGCGAAGACAAATAGCACCAGCTTCAAAAGTTTCTGGAGAAACATTGACTGAAAAAGATTGTGTAGCAACCCGAAGGGCAATTAAAAGATTTTTAGCTGATTCTTGGGTTAATTGTAAATCGAGCATTGGTAATAAAAAGGTTAAAATTTCAGAAAAAGGAGCATCTTGGTCAATAATATTGGACTTGGCCCAAGTTTTTTCAATACTGGTTGGGGAAATATTAATCCAATTGCCTTTGTTAACCATATTGGCATTGACGCCTAAAAGAGTTTCATCACCCAACATAAAATTAATGTCAGCAGCGCTGGCTTGATTGCTAATTAAAATTTGATTTTCGGCAACTTTTGGAGAACCATCTTTAGTTTGAACAACTAAATTTAGTTTTCCACCATCTTGGTTATAAGTAACTTTTTCAATTTGGTCTAAGGGATAATCTAAGGTGACAATTAAATCGTTTTGATTATAAACGTCGATTAAAAGTTCAAGGCCGCTTAATTTAGTGTAATTAGCATCAGTTTTTTGAGGACAAAAAACCTTGGTAGTGATATTGGATTTTTTTAATAACAAAGCTAATGCTAGCGCGGAACCGATACTGTCAATATTAAGTTGCGGCACAGCAATAAGAGCTGTTTTGGCGGTTCCTAATAAATTTTTGATTTCGGAAGTTTGATAGTTTTTCATAAGAAGACCTGCTTATTTTTAATTCTTATAGGCTATTATAACATCGTTGACCTTAAAGTCAATATAAGGTTTGAAAGTCATGCCACAATCGTTGCCTGATTTTAACTTTTCAACAATATTTTTGGCTTGATGAATACCTTCAACTTTGGTGTCTTTGATGATTTTACCATCGCGTTTAAGATGAATTAAATCCCCTTTACTAATTTCACCTTTAGTGCACTGAACACCAGAAATACGAACTTTATCGATTTTGAATTCAGCTTTAATTAAACCTTCACCTAAAACGGTTTCGTCAATGGTTGGTTCAAGAAGATGGAGAACCTGATTTTGAATATCTTCAATAATTTCGTAAATAATTCGAGATTCAAAAATTCTAACTTTAGAATTTTTTGCAATTTCCGCAATGTGTTTAGGAGTGGAAACGTTGAAAGCGAAAATTTGAGCTTTGGCAGCCTCGGCTAAGAAAACATCATTATCGGTGACAGCTCCAATTCCAGAAGAGATAACTATAACGTCCTCATTAAAACTGTTTTCAAGAGCTTCTAAAGTGCCTTTGACATCGGCTTTTAAAATAACTTTTAATTTTGGATTTTCTTCAGTAGATTCTAGTAAAACTTTTGTTTGTTTATTACTGGTTGATTCGGTTTTATTTGAAGTGACTAAACTACTGACAGCAGGAACTTTTTCAAAACCTAAAACTTCAACTGGGGTGCTAGGACCAGCTTCTTTTAATTGTTGACCATTACAATCAATCATGGCTTTGACTTTACAAAGAATGTCTTCTGAATAAATAATATCGCCAATTTTGAGAGTGCCATTATTGATGATTAAAGAAGCAACTGGGCCACGATTTTTATCTAAACGTGATTCGATGATGGCAGCTTCAAAATCTCCCTTAGGATCGGCAGTTAATTCTAGAATCTCAGCATTTAAAAGGATCATTTCTAATAATTTGTCAATACCTTCGCCGGTTTTAGCAGAAACTGGGATGACGGCGGTTTGACCACCATATTCTTCAGGAGTAAAACCTAATTCGACTAATTGACCTTTGACTTTGTCGGGAGCGGCATTATCAAGATCAATTTTATTCATAGCGACGATAAAAGGCAATTCACATTTTTTGATATGATCAAGACATTCTTTGGTTTGAGGCATAATGCCTTCAACTGCAGAAATAACTAAGACGACCATGTCGGTAGCTTTAGCACCACAGGCACGCATGTTGATAAAGGCGGCATGTCCAGGAGTATCAATAAAGGTAATTAATTTAATTTGGCCATCTTTTTCAGTAACTTTAGCTTGATAAGCACCAATGTGTTGAGTAATACCACCAGCCTCTTTTTTCCAAATATTAGTGGAACGAATTTTATCCAAAAGGGTAGTTTTACCATGATCAATATGACCCATAAAAGCAACGATTGGTGGACGAGTTAATTTATTATCATTAGTCATAGTTTAATTTTAAGGAATAACTGAAATAAAATTACTTAGAGGATTTATCGTCAGTAAGTTTTATTTCAAGGCCGACTAGTTGACCAGCTAAACGAACGTTTTCGCCACCGCCACCAATAGCTAGGGCTAATTGTGATTCTGGGACAGTGACAAAGGCACAGTTGTTTTTAACTTCAACAACTTTGACATTTTGAGCTGGAGAAAGAGCTTGAGCAATAAATTGATTTATATTTTGAGAAAAAGCGACAACATCAACTTTTTCTTCCATTGGTAATTCACTTAAAATTGCTTGGATACGAGAACCTTTTTGACCGATACATGAACCAACTGGATCGATTCCAGGTTGATTTGAAGAAACGGCAATTTTGGTTCGTTCGCCGGCGGTTCTGGCTATTTTTTCGATTATGACTGAACCATTAGCAACTTCTGGAACTTCACGAGCAAATAATTCTTTAACAAAAGCACTATCTCGACGAGATAAAATAATTTCACTACGACCAGTTTCATCGCGAGTAATTTCTTTTAATAAAAATAATTTTTTGACACCGAGAGGAAGCACTTCATCTCGAATTTGTTCATCTTTAGGACAAATACCTTCTGTTTTACCGACACCAACAACCATTTTATAAGGATCATTTTTTAAGACAATACAAGAAATGAGGGTTCCCATTTTCTTTTCGAACTCAGCCACAACTGATTCTTTTTCAGCTTCATGAATTCTTTGGTCAATGACTTGTTTGGCAGTTTGAGCAGCAATTCGACCAAAACCAGGAGGAGTGACATCAGTTTTTTTATCACCTTCAATTTTGTAGACTTTGAAAGAACCAGATTCTGGAGTTAATTCGACAGTAAAAACATCTTCCTCTGGTACGATAATTCCATGTTCTTTTTGATCGCGTTTATAGGCAGAGATAAGTCCAAATTCAATTGAATCTAATATAGATTGAACATCTATATTTCTTTCACCTGCAATTTGAGCCACAGCTGCGGCAAATTCTGTTTTAGGTAGTTTTTTTAAATCCATATTATCTCCTTTGGCAGTATTAAAAAAGGGGCTTTTCTCAGCCCCGGGTTAAAAACACTGCAAATAATTATGGTTAGATTATACCAGAAAATTTACAAATCGAGCTGTTTTAACAAATCTTTTTGGCGAGAGGTTAATTTGGTTGGAATTTCAATAAAAAGACGAATATAAAAATCGCCCTGTCCATAGCCGTTTATGTCTTTAATCCCCTGTCCTTTGAGGCGAATAAGAGTATTAGGTTGAGTACCTGGTTTAACACGAACCTTAAGTGGATCTTTTAATGTAGGAACTTCAATAGTGTCACCGAAAATGGCTTGATTTATTTTAATATTGGCATTTATAAAAACATCATTACCCTCGCGTTTGAAAATCTTGTCTGGTTGAACGTCAATATAGAGGATAAATTCAGAAAAACGAATTTTTTGACCATCGTCAACACCAGCTGGTATTTTGATGGTTTTTTTATGACCATCAATTGAAACTTCTTTTTGGCAACCATTAACGGCATCTAAAAAGGAAATAGAAATTTTGTAAGTTTCGAGGCGTTTTCCTCGACTTTGTTGACCACTAAAAGAACCGCCAAAAAATTGTTCAAAAATATCAAAAGGATTACTGAATCCACCAAAATCAAAATCAGCACCACCAAAAGGATTACCACTTTGGGTGTAAGTATAATTAGGGCCGTTTTGCTGAGTATAGGTATGACCACCAAAACCGCCTGAAGATGGGTCAAAAGCAGCATGACCAAACCTGTCATAAGCTGATTTTTTTTGATCATTACTTAAAACTTCATAAGCTTCGTTGATTTCTTTAAACTTATCTTCGGCATCAGGAGCTTTGTTTTTATCGGGGTGAAATTTTAAGGCTGACTTACGGTAAGCGCTTTTAATTTCTTCTTTAGTGGCAGTTTTAGGAACGCCTAATAATTCGTAAAAATCTTTTTTCATTGACTCTATATTATACACAGGCATCCCGCGATTGCGGGATGCCTGAATTAATTAATTTTTATTGGACCACTTCGCCTTCTTCAGCGTCTTTTTTGGAATTATCAGCTTTTTTTGATTCTTCAGTTGAAGCTTCTTGAGTGGCTTCGGCTTCTGGGCCTGGTTGACCCGGCTGTTGTTGTTGATAAATAGCAGCACCAACTGTTTGAAGAATTTGACTTAATTCTTCTGAAGCTTTGTCGAGCTCGTCTTTAGTGACATCGGTTTTAGCTAAAACTTCTCGAGCTGTTTTTAACTGGGCTTCGATTTTTTCCTTATCTTCGGGCTTAACTTTATCAGCAAAATCTTTTAAAGTTTTTTCGCCAGAGAAAATAGTGCCGTCTAGTTTATTTTTGGCTTCAGCTAAAGCTTTTCTATCTTCATCTTCTTGAGCGTGGGCTTCGGCATCTTTTTTCATTTGCTCAATTTCTTCTTCTTTTAAATTAGTGGCATTTTGAATGGTAATTTTCTGCTCTTTATTTGTGCCCTTATCTTTGGCAGAAACAGAGAGAATACCATTACTGTCGATGTCGAAAGTGACTTCGATTTGAGGCATACCACGAGGAGCTGGAGCAATGCCATCTAAAACAAAACGGCCAAGAGTTTTGTTGTCGGCAGCCATGGGTCGTTCACCTTGAAGAACATTGATTTCTACTTGAGGCTGGTTGTCAGCATAGGTGGTAAAAACTTGGGATTTTTTAGTGGGAACTGTAGTATTTCTGTCGATTAAAGGAGTACGAACACCACCAGCGGTTTCAATTCCGAGAGTTAAAGGAGTGACATCTAAAAGGACGACGTCTTTGACTTCGCCAGTTAAAACAGCTCCTTGAACAGCAGCACCAATAGCAACGACTTCGTCAGGATTTACGGTGTTATTTAAGTCTTTGCCAAAGAAATTTTTAACCACTTCCTGAACTTTAGGCATACGAGTCATACCGCCGACCATAATGACTTCTTTAATGTCGGTCTTAGAAATACCAGCGTCTTTTAGAGCTTTTTCGACTGGACTAATAGTTTTTTGAATAAGATCGTCGACCATTTTTTCCAATTCAGAACGAGTTAATTTTTTAGTTAAATGCAATGGTTGGCCGTCTTTTTGGGTAATGAATGGTAAATTAATTTCAGTTTCAGCGGCGCTGGAAAGCTCAATTTTGGCTTTTTCAGCAGCCTCACGAACACGCTGTAAAGCTTGAGGATCTTTACTTAAATCAACTCCATTTTGTTTTTGAAAATCGTCACCAATCCACGAAATAATTTTTTGATCAAAATCATCACCACCAAGGAAAGTGTCGCCATTAGTAGATTTGACCTCAAAGATACCATCACCGATTTCAAGAATTGAGATATCAAAAGTACCTCCACCTAAATCGTAAACAGCAACTAATTCATTACCTTTTTTATCTAAACCATAGGCTAAGGCGGCAGCGGTTGGTTCGTTAACAATTCTCTGAACATTAAGACCGGCAATTTCGCCAGCTTGTTTGGTAGCTTGTCGTTGAGAATCGTCAAAATAAGCTGGAACAGTAATAACAGCATCAGTAACTTTTTCACCAAGATATTTTTCAGCGTCAGCTTTAGCTTTTTGTAAAATCATAGCTGAAATTTCTTGAGGAGTGTAAACTTTGCCATCAATTTCAACGCAAGCAGTGTTGTCTTTGCCGGCAACTATTTTAAATGCAGAAACGGATTGCATTTTTTTGACTTCAGGATCATCCATTCTTCGGCCCATTAGCCGTTTAACACTATAAATGGTGTTAGCAGAATTAAGAACCATTTGACGTTTAGCCAAATCGCCAACTAATTTTTTAACTGGCTCAACAATAGAAGGAATTGTATTGCGACCTTCTGAGCTGATAATAACTTTTGGAGAACCACCTTCCATAACTGCAACGCAGGAGTTGGTGGTGCCAAGATCGATTCCGATGATTTTGTTTGACATATGTTTTATAAAAAAATAATTAATTTGTAATTTGATCAGAGGTTTTACCGACCGACACTTGAGCAGGTCGGATAACGTGACCGTTTAATTTGTAACCTAATTTTTTAACTTCGATGACAAAATTTTCTTTGCCTTCGACTGTTTCAATGCATTCCATTGATTGTGGATCAAATTCTAAACCTAAAGGATTAATTTCTTCTAAACCTTCAGTTTTTAAAACTGAATCAAATTTATCAATGGCCATTTTAAGACCTGGATCATTGAGATGTTTTTGGGCTAGATAAAAATTATCTAAGACCTCAACCATCTTACTTAAAATAGAAGTAGCGGCCAAGGTAGCAAATAATTGACGCTGAGAATCGATTCGTTTTTCTAAATTGGAATAATCAGCCAATGATCTTGCTAATTTTTCTTCTAAAGAATTAATTTTTTCTAATAATTCGGGGTTGTTAGAATTGATATTTTTTACCTTTTGATCTTTAGGCATAATTTTTATTAACGACTAATAGTGGAAAGTAACTCAGCAAAATAATCAACGACAGGGACAACATATGAATATTTAAAACGGGCTGGGCCAACTATACCGACAATTCCACGATGCGGACCAGACTCATAATTTTGATAAATAAAACCACATGGTTCAAGGTGTTCCATACCAAGATCTTCACCAATTAAAAGATGTACTATTTCGGCAGATTCTGGATTTAAACTACCAGCCTTACCAACAATCTGATACCAAAAAGTAGCATTGTCGATTAAAGATAAAACTGTTTTAGTAACATCAATATTAAAAAATTCCGGTTCTTCAAGTAAATTTGAAGCACCATAACTATAAATAGTACCTTGATCGGTAGTGACAATGGCCATAGATCGAGTGCGAACGGCTAATTCTTTTATTGTTTCACGAAGTAAACGATCAAATTCGTTTCGATATTCCCAAATTTTTTCCTTGGCACCAATTTCATCACTAACAGATAAATTTTTTGGGGTCATTAAATTTCGAACATAATACTTAAGACCCATTGAAGTTGGGGTACGACCAGAAGAAAGATGACCTTTTTTCAAAAAACCAAGCTGTGTAAGAGACATCATTTCATTTCTAATGGTGGCAGAAGAGATACCTAAAGCGTATTTTTTCTCGAGGGTTTCAGAACCAACCGGATCGGCAGTTTCAATAAATTCCTCGACAACACATTTAAGTATTTTTATTTGTCTTTGAGTTAGATCTGACATATTAGCAATATAATATTCCGACTGCTAAAAAGTGTCAAGAGGGAAAAAGAAACCGGTAAGCGTTTTGTTTTTTAAAAAAAACAAATTACTTACCGGTAATCATATATAAAATCTAATTTTAGTTTTATCTTTTGTATTTCCGCATTTCTTCTTGAAGAAAAGACCAATATTTTTCTGGTTCCCAAACAATATTACATTCTTCAATTAATTTTTTAACCATCGGGTCGTCTTGTTGATATTGTGGTGTAGGAATATGAATTACTGAAAGCACTGGAATGCCACAGAAAGATTTCTTTTCAGAACGATTAATAATGCAAGCGATAGCAACTATATTTCCTCCTGTAGATTCTATAAAATCAATCATTTCTTTGGTGGTGAAAAAATTATTACAAACACCTTCAAAAATAATATAATTTCCGCCAACTTGAATGTTTTTACGATCGTAAATCAAAATCGATTCTTCTTTTCTCCTGTTTTTAGGGCTGGCAACTTCTAATACTTTCTTTTCAAAAAAAGATTTCGGACACTGTAGTTTATCTGCGGTGGCAATAGTTAAAATAAAATCTTCTGGGGCAGCAATTAATTGGTAGGAAGAAAAATAAAGATTGGCTTTGATTGTTTCTGCTAAAATATTGGAAAAGTACTCCCTGGTTTCAAATAATTGTTCGATTGGAATGGTATTGTAGTGATAAAAGCCGACATAATTTTTCTTGTTACCATTGGCATCAATATAAGCGCCGTCATAAGCAACCAATGGACCCAAATAGTTTTCATTCCTATCCTCTGGCGACTTATAAACACCACCACATTCGACAAATGTTTCATATGGCGAACCTTTTAAGATATCTTTCTTGTCCACCATTACACCTCCAATTCTTTAATTATCTTTTATACAGAAATTCATTAATGGAATTATTAAGTTTCACTGTTTCATGGGAAGCTGCTTGGGCAAAATCTGAGCCACTTGAGGCAAAAATTATGCCGCGGGAGGAATTGATAATAATTCCAGATCCGTAGCTGTTTTTACCAAAATGAACAGATTTTTCCAGATCGCCACCTTGAGCCCCAATTCCAGGAATTAATATTGGCATATCACGGACAATTTCTCTGACTTCGCGGAGTTCTTCTGGGTATGTTGCTCCGACGACAACCATGCAATTACCGTTTTTATTCCATTCATTGGCTGCTCTAGAAGCAATATACTTATATAATTGCATATTTCGTTGTACAGGAATCGTACCATTAGAAATTTGTAAGTCTTGGAATTCGCCCCCACCGGGGTTAGAAGTACGACAAAGAACAATAATTCCTTTGTCTTTCTTGTCCAAAAACGGCTGAAGTGCTTCCGACCCTAAGTATGGATGGACAGTAACGGCATCTGCTCTTAAATATCCAAATATTCCCTGAACATAGCCATTATTAGTGTTACCAATGTCGGCTAATTTGGCGTCCAAAATTACTGGAACATCAGGAGCAACTCTATTAATATAGGTCACTGTTTTTTTAAGAGCTTTCAGGCCGATAGTGCCATACGCCAAATAAAAAGCCAGATTGGGTTTGTATGCACAAACGAAATCTTTAGTACTATCGACAATGGCCCTGTTAAATGCTGACATTGAATTCTTTACATCATGATTTCTGATGCAATCTGGAATTTTTGAATACTCACTGTCAAGGCCAACACAAACGAATTTACCTTGAGACCATTTGGCTTTTACCATTTCCATAAAATTCCGACTCATTAAAACCGTCCCCTTTCTTCTTTAAAAAAAATAGATTTTATATATGTAAAGGTGCTAACACCAATTTTTTCAATGTTTTTACTGAAAATTTAGTTGTGGAGTATTGTATTATTATTACCTTTTTTTTACAACAGATTCGGTTT
>Ga0209340_1000546_pt1 | contig 38908 bp, 64 predicted proteins | sample EPASupsiteSAE323_FD_187266 | JGI IMG/M metagenome (GOLD analysis project Ga0209340, IMG submission 187266) | Bioremediated contaminated groundwater from EPA Superfund site, New Mexico - Sample SAE3-23 (SPAdes) (version 2) | ecosystem: Environmental > Aquatic > Deep subsurface > Groundwater >... | reverse complement strand
TAGAACAATTAAAAGAAGCTGGTTATGATTGTGCGATCGCAATTGCTACGCAAGCAGAAATAAAAGCTGAAGCTGCATGTGGACAATTAGCAATTATTTTTGAATAATAGTTAAAGTTTAGTTTTTAAACATATTGTAAATTGTTTTATTTAGAGTAAAATTGTAATTGGGTTGGCAATCATATACAATTTTACTCTAAAACAATAAGAATCCTTTTCCGGGGTTTAGGTACAATTACATTTATTTAGAGTAAATGTTGATTGCTCAAACCCAATGCCTGACCCCGGAAAAGGATTTTTTATTGGAGTAATGGAAATGTTAAAATTAGAAAAAGGAACATTCTCAGTTGTTCCTATAAAATCTATTTTTGGGATTAATCCTTATCAACAAATTATCTATGTATGGTTATGTCATTATGCTAACGGCGAAGGTCAATGTTGGCCAAGTATAAATACTTTAGCTAAAGCATGCGGTATATCTAAAGATTCTGTCATAAAATATCTCAAAGAATTAGAAAAAAATGGTTTTATAATCAAAAACGCTAGGAACGGTGACTCTAAAGAAAATTTCTCTAATTTATATACAGTTATAATTAAAGAAGCCGCTGAAACCGGTGGGGTAGCCGCTGTGGAAGACTACCCTAGTCGCTGTGAGCGGCCACCCCTAGCCGCTGAAACCGTCAGTAACTATAACCATAATAACAAAAACCATTTAACTACTTCTTCTTTGGATTTTCCAAAAGCAGAAAATCCAGAGGAAGAAGAAAAGTATTTAAAAATTAAAAAGCCAAAAAAAGAATCTTTGGAGATTCCTTACCAACAGATAGCCGATCTATACAATCAAATCTTTATGGATGAGAATTTAGCTTCTATACAAAAACTAACCGAGACGAGGAAGTCACATATCCGGAAGAGATGGCAAAATGAGTTGAAGACTATAGAGGAATGGGAAAGATATTTTTTGCGGATTAAAAAAAGTGATTTTCTTTGTGGCAGAAGAATGTGTGGTGATGGTAGGCCGTTCTTTGCTGATTTTGATTGGGTGATTAATGAATCTAATTGTATCAAGATTCTTGAAGATAAATACTCAAATGTGAGATATGAAAATGGCTAAATGTAGAAATTGCGGTGCATTCATGAAGGGTTCTGTTTGTGGATGTGGTTATGCAGCTAAAGTTGGGTCATGCGTAACGCAAGAACAGGTAAATGTTTTGTACTGTGAAATATGCGGACAACAAGGAAGGGAGATTAAGGGGGCGCACAAAGACAAACAAGGTAAAGAAGTTCCAGGTTATCTGGATAGTGCCAAAGGTGTTAAAATATTATGTTTTGATTGTTATTATAAATACTATGCTCTAAAGGGATTTCATTATACAAATCCAGAAAAAATTGATAATGATCAAAAAGCTTATTTAACTTCTTTGTTTTACGGACAGGAAAAACTCAAACTTTGCTGGTGTCCAATGTGTAATAGAAAAATATTCCTATCTGAAAGCTTTTGTTTTTGTGGATGGAGAATAACCAAAGAGGAAGTTATGAGCGCACCATGCCCCAAAGATACTTGGGCTAAGCACAAGCCATTTATTGATGAGTATCAGCAGTTGAAGAAAGAGGGTAAGATTAAATCAGGATATGAATATTTTAAAATAAAGGTTGGTAATACTTCTATGGGTAAAACAATAATCAAGCAGGTAGAAAATCCAATGCCGATAAATGAAGAAGAGAATAGAACAGAAGCCGAAGCGGAACGAGCAGCTATTATTGCAGAGGCTACAATGCCTGCAGAATGGAGAGAGTAGATGGCTAAATCTAACCCCAATGCTTTAACCCTAAAAACCTTTGCCGATACTGACAGTGGTAAGAATGTGAAGAAGGTGAATAGTGTTAAAGAAGTTTTTAGGATGGCTAAGATTAGCGAATTCCAGATTCAGAAAGACTTTTTTACGCAGATTATCCTTGACCCAAAGTTGAAGAAGTATCGAAGGTTAATCTTTGCAGTTCCGAATGGTGGAAGCAGGAATATCGTAGAAGCCTCTAGGATGAAGCAGGCTGGGGTTACTGCAGGGGTATCTGATGTCCTATGTCTTATACCGAGATCTCATTACCACGGGCTTTGTATTGAGTTTAAGAGTGGGTCTAACAGGATATCTGAGCATCAAAAGGAGTTTCGTAATGCTGTTGAGGAGCAAGGTTACAGATATGAGGTTTGTTATTCTACAGAAGAAGCTTTGAAAATATTGGTAGCGTATCTTGGATTATAAATTATTGAATAAATTAATAATTTATGTTGAAAGTGTTAAATGTTGATTTTAGGTTTGTTAAATCTTATTCTTTAGGTTGCCAAATAATGCAGCCAAAAGTTTCTGCGTCATCTTCTGGAATGGGAATAGGAGGTATTTTTAGCCATTCAAGATAGTCTTGTTGTGCAATTTTTTGTACAATTTTTAATTGTTTTTCTTTTAATGGCTCACAATATTCTATAAATTCACGACCACTGAGACTAAATAAATAATTTAAAATTTTATTCATTTATCGTTTCCTCTTTTAATTCTTCTTTGATTGAGTTGATTCTTTGAAGTATTTGAATCTCTGTAAGTTCTTTTATTTTCTTAAATTCTTTATTTTCCTGTTTAGTTTCAGATAATTTGAAGTCTAATTCGTTATTACATTTTTCACATTTCATTTTTTCGCATTTCATTTAAACTTCCGCATTAAGCTCTCGTAAAAATAATTTTATACCTTATGTGGTGGTTAGAGTAGCCAAAATAATTTTGTTTCATTTTCCTAGGGCGGACTTCCCGTGGGGAAAAGATAGAAATTGATTTTATCCGTGTCTCTAAATTGCTGAATCAATTTTTTTCTTAAAACCAGTTTTTGCTATTACTTCTTTTTGTTTTTCGGTCATTACTCTTTTTGGTCGATTTTTAAAAGCTTTACCATAAACAAAAAACGGATATAGAGGGCAATCGGTCATTCTACAGTCGATCTTGCCATCAAAAAAGCCGGATTGACAGCAGAAACATTCGGCATGGATAGCTTGCAGAGCTGAAAGTGTACCGCCTTCTGAATATTTTTTGTATTCTTTGTAGCCTTTGGCTGATCTTGTACCATCTTTTAGTAAATTGTTAGTCATTTTGTTTTCTCTCTATTTTTTACTTTCCATTGTTCTTCTACATGATTTCCATTTTTTACTTCCTCATTTTCTAATTTATCTTTTATGTCATTGATAATTTCAAAGATTCTAAGTTCGGTAAGTTCTTTTATTTTCTTTAATCCTTCGTTTTCCTGTTCAGTTTCAGGAAGCTTGAAGTCAAAAATCATATTTACGTAAGTATACATGCCTTCAGACTTAGGGATTGGCTCTCTACCATCAATATAGCCTACAAAGAAATTGGTTATATATTTGAAGATGTCTGTATCATCGTTAATGATGTAATCTTCGATAGCTTTACGTACTTTACGCGTAAAGGATCTATTTTTGGTGTAAGGAAGGTCTATGTATACTTTAATCAGCATTTGTTTACCTCGATTTGTTGATGTTTTAATAGTTGTATAATTGAATTTAATTCATTGCATTGAATAGTTAATAATATAGCAAATAGTGCCATAATTATTTTCACTTCAAATTTAGTCATTGTTTATTTATCCAATTTTTCGTTAATAGATTCTAGTAACTCTACGATTTTCATTATGTCCCAAATTACTAACAAAAATCCTAAAGATACGATAAAAAGTATGAAGCTTATCATTATTCTCCCCTCTCTTCTTTTTCTATTGCTCTTTCTTCTGCTTGATCAATTGCGATGTCATATTCTAGCTTCCAAAGCAATGCGTCATCAGTGCCATTGGGTTCTGATATAGGAACATATCTATCCCTATCTCTAGGTGGAGTATATCCGCATGATTTTCCTTGTGCTAAAGACAGGCGTTTAGCTAGTTTTAGTATGTCTAAGTTCATTGTTAACCTCTCAAGTTTCGTAAATCTTTGTGATTAGGACTGATTTTAGTTATTCTTACAGCCATTTTATTTTTCTTATGCTTCTTAATTAAAGCCTTGATCCCTACTTCTAAGAAAGCTAAGAGTGAGAAAACCATAGTTCCTAAAAACAAACTCCAAGCAATTTGTGCCATCAACATAAGTTAACTCCTATTAGTTTTAGTAAAAAGACTGAGTACGATTGCAGCATTATTTCATTCAGTATCAGCATTACTACTATTGGTAGTATAAATAATTTCATTGGGGTCTCTCCTTGTTCCTTGGTTTATCCGGTTTTGAATCTCCTCGCGATTGATTTCTATGTGTCGCGGGGCTTCAATCCCAAACTTTACTTGAGATAGCTTGCCTTTGAAAGAAGTTATGTTTAAGACAGTGACTTTAATTTCGTTATTTATGACGATTGTTTCGCCAATATTGCGCGTAAGGATTAAAATGGTAGTTCTCCTATTAAGTTATTATTTAACCCATGCATAATTTCTTTTGATATTTATGCTAGAAATTATTGATGCGTATACTTTATATTTTTTTGCTAACTTTGCTTGTATTGTTCCCTTGGCAAGTTCTTTCCTTAATTATAATTGATTATATCTTGATAGATAATCCAAAAAGTTGGGTCAAGTACTATGTTTTGACCCGTACAAGTCCTACCCCACCAGCAACCATAAGCTGTATCAAGAATTGGCTCGCCAAGTTTCAAAAGTTCTTTTCTTATGAAATTGTCTGTGAGCAGATACCATTCGTAAATTTCTTGGGGTTCAGATCCGGTTTTATCATCACAATCATTGTAAAGATTAAGTATCTCATCATATGAAAGTATCTCTTTTTTCAAAAGCATGTCGACTAAAGAAGTTTGACAAGCTGCGATATAACGCTTGATCTGATTATCGATAAATGTTTTTTGAGTAGGGTTTGAATTTGAATATGTAATTGTCATGTTTAACTCCTGTTTCTTGTTAAAATTAATATGGTCTAATTTTTTCTATTATATCTTTGACGTTCTTTATAACTTGAAGAATATTCGCCAAACCCTGTAACTTTCTTGTCGCTTCTTCAACTCTTCGATCGATCTCAACTTTGACTTGTTGATGTAAGGTCATTAATTGTTGATCGTCCATTTCTTCTAATTTTGGAGAAATATTTATATTTCCTGTCATTTTCTTACCTCTTTTTTTGTTTAAAAACCCCTATTTTTATAGGGTTTCTCTTATCTGCTTCTGTAAGCATTAGAGATAGTATAACTTATAAAATATAAGTAAGTCAAGTGTAAATACAAATAATTTTGTTTATGCTAAATGACGTAAGTGTAAATAAAAGCTTAAGGAATAGATGGTCAATATTTGTACAGGTCAATAGGAATGGATGAAAATATAGTTTTGACATATGATTCGTATTGCTTGACAATTGGGGTTCTTTCTTTCTTTTTCTTTTCCCCTTTTCTTTTTCTTTCTTTCTTAAGCATCAAATCTTTTCTCTTTGCTTTGCTTATAGCTTTTGCTTCTAAGTTTCTATGCTTTTACATAATGGGCTCAATAGGTAATTTTTTTACTGTTCAAAAAATGTACAGCATTTTGTGGATAACTTTAGGTCAAAAATTGACCAAAAATATTTTTTGCGCTATTTTAAAAACATGAAAAGAAAGAAAAAAACATATTTTCGCGGAAAAACTTGTGGTAAAATAAGTTCTAGTCGAGTTTTTGTAGATACAATTGCTCGAGATTTTGCAAGAGAAGAGAAAAGAAATCTTGAAAGATTGGATTCTAGCAAAATAAGAACGTGGGAAGAGCAGCTAAAATTCGATATTACTTTCGACCCAAAAAGAAATGACTGGAAAAATATCGATCAGTGGTGGAAGTATGAAAAAGAGAAAAATTACAGAGGCAAAGTATGAAAAGATGTGACAGTTGTGACGGAAGAGGAGTAGTAAGAGGAATTGGGCATATTAGCCATAAATGCAAAGTATGTGCTGGAACAGGAAAGATTATCGACGATGAAGAAGTCGAAGAGGTAGTAGCAGAAGATACTTTGGCTACAGATACTGCTTCTATAAAAGCACGAGTATCTGTATCTCGTAGCGAAAAGATGAAGGAAGCGTGGGCTAAACGTAAGGCAAGAGAGTCAAGTAATGCAGAAAATTAACGGCATCAATTACATAGAATGTCTCGATCTCAAGGAAGGCCTCGAGGCGAGTCAAGTAATAAAAGCACTAGAGATGGCGATAAAAGATGCTCCGATATATGTGCAGTATCTGCTAGCACTCGAGATGATGGTTAAAGGGAAGTTTTATAAGGCAGAGTCTGGAGCTGATGTGGTGATATCAAAGCTTAGAGACAAGCTTTTTTCTGAAATAGAGAAGATTCAAGACAAAGATGATCAAACGCCTACACAAGCTGAGTGATGAAGAAAAGTATATCTGTCAAAAGTATGTCGACAATGACCGAGACGAAGTACTTACTGCAAAAGAAGTTAACAAAGCTCTTGCAACTTTCAAGCAGATTATCGCAAAACCTAAATGTCAAACTTGGATAAGCTATCGATCATTAGAACGTGAGAAAAAGTCCAAGCTTGATTACAACTACAAGATCTACAAGCTCAAGCGAGTTATTGATGATTTTATACCTGATGCACCAGATCAGGTTTTAGAGTGTAAGCAAGTAGCGGTAGCACTTAGTGCGATAAGTGAGAGTAACAAAATGCAGGGTCACTACAGTGCAGAAAAGATTCTTACAGCCAATGTAAATATGGATGCTGACCTTGCTAAAGCACGTGATGTAATGCTCGCTATTATCGCAGAGGAGAAGAGAGAATATTAACCAATAAAAAAGAGGATTCAAACCATGAACAAACCAAAGCTTAATATCGATGAAGAATTGCAAGAAGCAGCAGCAGAAATTGATAGCATCAAAAGCGATGATAACCTTGTAATTTACTTATCCCATCAAGGACTAACAGAACAACAAGCCATAGCAATTACTAGCGTACTAAATAATAACTTGACAAGGACTGCTAAATATCTTGAAGATTGGGTACATAATGCGATTAGGGTCTCTGTTTGTGAGCTAGTTGATGATATATACAAAATATCTCAAGACATAAAAAACACTGTAAAAGAAGTTTACAAATCAATACCGGATAAAGAAATAGAAAGGATAATTGATCTTACAGATAAAGCTAAAGCCAAAATGAAGGAACTTGAAATTCAAGCAGATAGTATAAAAGAATCGATTAAAACGAAGTTAGAATTGATTTATGGAATTGCAGAAAAACCTAACTTCAATAAATTAAAAAAAGGTTGATAATGTGGCGGAAATTCTCGAAGACATGTATAGACTTAAAGGAAAATGCCTAGGGTCTCTGTTATTCTTTACTAAGACGTTCTTTAAGCTTCGAACTGGTAGGGATTTTCGGGTATCTAATCCGATGGGTCGAGAATCTCATCATGTGCAGATTTCTAGGGAATTAACTAAAGTATTTGATGGGAAGATTTCTAATTTAAATATTAATATCTTTCCGCGCAGTGGAAAAACAGAACTGATTATTCATTTTATTGCTTGGGCAATAGCAAATTATCCGGACTCTAATTTCATTTATGCATCATACTCCCATTTTCTTGCAACTAAAGCTACGCAAACTATCCGTGAAATTATTTCGATGCCTTATTATCGCAAGCTTTTTGGTATTAGCATTAGCGATACTAGTAGTGCAAAAGATAATTTTGTTACCACTGCAGGCGGAACTGTATTTGCTGCTGGTACTGGAGGTACTATTACTGGTTTCGGTGCTGGTATTAGGGGCATTACTGATCGTTTTGGTGGTACTTTCATAATTGATGATAGTTTAAAGCCAGACGAAGCAACGTCAGATACGATAAGGCAGGGAGTTACAGATTGGTGGTTTAATACTGCGCAGAGTAGGCTTAACAATGGTAACAAGACTCCGGTAATACACATAGGACAGAGGGTACACGAGCAAGATTTGCCGGCATTGTTTATAGGCATGGATAATTGGAGTCATTTAATTCTAGAGTCGCTTGATAGTGCGGGTAATGCGCTTGATCCAGATATGTATACGAGAGAGGAGCTACTTAAGATGCAGGAGCAAGAACCTTATGTATATGCAGCGCAGCATCAGCAGAACCCACAACCTAGTGGTGGTGGTATATTCAAGGAGGAATGGTTCCCATTGCTTGATGAAGAACCGAACATTTTAACGACATTCATTACTGCAGATACTGCAGAGAGTATTAAAAGTTATGCTGATTATACGGTATTTTGCTTTTGGGGACTGTATAGGATTATTCAATTAGGTATGGAAACAGATATGTATGGATTGCATTTAATTGATTGTAGACAAGATCGGATAGAACCGAAGGATTTACAACCTGATTTTATGGCATTTTATTTAGATTGCATGAGATATAAGATTAAGCCTAAGATTGCAGCTATAGAGAAAAAGAGTACAGGCAGTACACTGGTATCGGTCTTAAAAGATATCCAGGGATTGCAGATAATACCAATTGAGCGTAACGCAGCATCAGGAAGTAAAGTTACAAGGTTTTTGGTAGCTCAACCATACATAGCGACAAAGAGAGTAAGTTTGCCAAGGAATGCAAACTTTACCAAAATGGTACTTGAGCATATGCGTAAGATTACGGCTAATATGAGTCATAGGCATGATGATATTGCAGACAATTTTGCAGATTCAATACAGTTAGCTTTGGTTGATAAAGTAATAGGTTTCAACTTTTATCACAAAGAGGATATGATTAAGAGAGAGGCACTAATAAAAACAATTGCGATGACGCAGCAGAAGACGCTACGAGATCGACATAAATCGTTGTGGGGTTAATTATGGAATTACCAGGTAAAAAGATTCAGGATCAATTAGCGCGGATTAAGAAGTCTGTAGAAAAGGCGCATTCGTATTTTGAGCATAACTACAGAAGGTTTAATGCTAATAAGAAGTTTTTATTTGTGAGTACGTTGAGTATTGCAGATGAGACCGTTTTAGACGATATAAAGCAGCCGCACATTGAGTGTAATTTACTCGAAGCATTTGTTTCTAGATTGCGTGGTGAGTTTAGCAAGCAGGAGCCTTCGATGGAAGTATCGCCAGCGGATAATTCTAATGTTGACGATAAATTAATAGAAGTTGTAGAGGCTCATGCAAGATCGATGGAGTATGAGGCTAGGCAGAATGGTGTTGCATATGACATTTACACTGATTTATTGAGTGGTGGATGGTCGGTATTAAAGCTATGGACTGAATACCAGAATGAGAACAGTTTTGAACAATGTATAAAGTTTGGTAAGGCATATGATCCGACTTTATGCGGCTTTGATCCTTTGGCGAGAGAGTCGCACAAAGGGGATGGTAGATTTTGTTTTGAGCTATATCCTAAAACTGAAGATGATTTTAAAGCAGAATATCCGGATTTGGATTTAAAGGACATTAATTTCACACGTAAGATAGATGGATTTAATTGGCATTACAGTAATAACAAAGAAAATATATTATTGATTTGTGATTTTTATGAGAAGAAGAAGAAGAAATACAAGTTGGTAAAGATAGCTCCGACGCCAGCAATAGTTAATGCTAAGATACCGTTAGAGATGGATAATGACAAGTACAAAGAACTAATAGAGAAGTGGCCAGATTTGGGGATATTGGAGCCACCACCGGCAATAATTGATTCTCGAAGCAGTGAGAAAGAGACGATATGCCGCTACAGGTTTATAGAAAATAAGGTTTTGGAGTATGTAGAAACTGATTTTAAGGGATTCCCATTAATTTTCGTTGGTGGAAATTCTGTAATCGTTCAGGACAATACTGATGGAAACGTTAAAGAGTATACTAGAAGTTACATACACAATGCTGTTGGTACGCAGAAACTAGCTAACGTAGCGATACAGAGTGCCGGCAATGAACTAGAGAACATGATTCAGCATAAGTTTATCGTAGCTAAAGAATCTATACCGCCCGAATATTTATCAGCTTATACAGACTACCAGACTCCTTCTGTAATGCTCTACAATGCGTTTTTAGATAAGGAGGGTGTAGAACCTGGGACAGTAGCATTACCGCCTCCGCAAACGGTTACTAGACAGCCTATGCCGCCAGAAATATTGAATGTGTTACAGCTATCGTTTCAGTTATTCCAGAATATATTGGGAAGTTTTGATTCAAGTTTAGGGATAAATAACAATCAATTGAGTGGAGTAGCGATTGTAGAGGGGGCAACACAGAGTAATTCGGCAGCTATGCCTTTTGTTATAGGGTATATGCAGGGATTAAATCGGATGATTGAGTTATGGATTGACTTGTTTCCTAAGTATTATTTGACGCCGAGAACGATACCGATAGTTTTGAAGAATGGTAAGAAGGATAAGGTAACTATTAATCAACCTGGTGGTATTAATTTTAAGTATGGTGAGAATGATTTAAAGATCAAGGTTGAAGCTGGGCCGAATTACGCAGTACAGAAGTCTAAGACGTTGCAATTGCTAATGGGATTAGCGCAGAGTATGCCTAAGTTTGCGGAATTTGTTAATAGTTCAGATGTATTGCCGACGATAGTTAAGTTACTTGATTTGCCGGGAGCTGAGCAGATACAAGGGCAGGTTGAGAGATTTGTATTAGAGCAGCAACGAGCTCAGCAGGCAGCACAAAATCAACCTAATCCTATGATGCTTAAATTGCAGAATGAAGCACAAAACATAGCTAGAGAGACTAAAAAGGATCAGGTAGAAGCTCAAATTGAAGCGATAAGGTTGCAGCTGCAGAGAATGGAATTAGAAAATGAGAAACTGTCTTTGGCTTTAAAGGCTAGAGAGAGTCAGGGAAACATGGCAATTGCTTTAGATAAGCATCAGAGTGAAAAAATGCGTACTGTAGCAGATATGATGCTTGCAGGAGCAGATCAACATCATGCTCATATTATGGACCATAGTAGACATGGAGTTGAAAGAGCAGAGTTACACCATAAAGTAGCGCAAACTGTTTTAAATCATGAGCGTCACGAAGCTAAAGAGAGTCCAAGAGAGGAAGCAAAAGAACATGAATGAAGAAGAGATTAGAAGTAAAATAGTAGATAATATTTTTATTGATTATTCTAATAGTAATTCAAATTGGCCTATGCCATATATAACAGCCTATTTTTTAATAGATGATAAGTTAATGAATATATCTGTTGCTTTAAGTAAATTTTTTAATGATTTTACAGATGAAGAAAAACAAAAAATAATTTTAATGCTGAGAGAAAGTGTTGCTTTAGAAATAAAAACTATAAATTTTAAAAAGCATTTTCTTGAGAACATTAAAGAAACAGAGTAAAGTAATACTGGTTTGTTTCATTTTTAGATACCTCTTAAACCCCTATCTAACTCCCTTGATAGGGGTTTTTTATTGCCTGTATTTTCTCAATATTTTATTGACATATCAAATCCTTAGTCTTAATATGATTCTATCGCTATTTCCAGTAATTAAAATTACTGGAAATAGAACGCAATTATGCGGTTAAAATAGTCGCTTACTAGAGTCGCTTCTAGGGTCTACCGTGACGGGGAAATAGTCGAGAGGATATATGGCAGATATTAATGTTCCAGGTAATGCAATTTCGTCTAATGTATCAGAATCTCCAGTTCAATCAGCGCCAGTTTCGGATGTTCCACGTGGAACACCAGAACCGAGTGTTCAGGTTCCAGAACCGGAGAAGATGTTGCCCCAGTCAAAGGTTAATGAGCTTATTGGTCGTACACGTCAAGAAGAGCGTGAACGAGCTATGCGAGAGGCTGAAAGTAAGTACAAGCCATCAAATCAACAAGTTCCGCAATCGATGGGTGGAGTACAACAGTTAAGTGAAGAGAGAATTAGACAGTTATATTCTGAAGAAGCGCAGAAACAAGCGATTAATGCTGTAAACCAGAGAGTTGGGCAAGATTTTCTATCAAAGTTAGATAAGGCCAAGGCCAAGTATGAGGATTTTGATAAGGTTACTGAAGATTTGCAGATAATGAGTTTACCTATGAATTACGTTTCGTTATTTAATGAAATGGATAATGTAGGAGACATTCTTTATGACCTTGGAAAGAATCCAGAGAAGTTAGGGCAATTGGTTCCTTTATTTTACGATGAGAAGCTTGCTAGAAAAGCTCTAAAAAAGATGTCTGATGCTTTTAAGATTAATGAAATTGCTGCGAGTCAACCGAAAGCTAATACGCCATTAAGTAAGATTTTATCCTCTCCAACAGGTATAGATAATGGCAAGATGACTATTCAAGATAAGCGAAATAACCCTAAGTTTCGCGCTTAAATAATTAGCCATTATCTCTAAATAATTTTTTATTTTAATTGGAGAATTTATGGCTATTCCTACTAATACATTGCAGCAGGTTATAACGTATCAAGAATCTGCTCTAGCATATCTAGAAAACTTAAACTGTTTTATTTCTACTCTTAACACTAAATTTGAAAACTTTCAGAACATGACTGCAAATTTAGGAGCTACAGTATCATTTGATTTACCATATCGTTTTGGAACCACTAATGGTTTAGTTGCTAGTTTCCAAGGCATTACTCAAAGATTGCAGAACTTAGTTTGTGACCAATCAGCAAACGCATCTATTTCCACTACTAACCAAGAGAGAGTCTTTACTTTAGATAAAGAAGGCTTCTTGGGTCGTATTGGTAAAGGTTTGACTGAGCAATTATCTGCATCTATTGAGGGTAATATTGCCTTAAATGCAAATTCAAGTGTTCCAGTAATGAACGTAAACACTGGTTTACCAACAGGTGCATATCATACTGAAAGTGGCCCATTCCGTTTTTATGGTGATGGTAAAACTGCAATTAATAGCTATCAATTAATTGATACAGCTATTACTAATTTCAGGGATTTTGGTGTCCCATCTGGTGAAATTAATTTCTATATTCCAAACGTTGCTGTACCAGCAATTATTGGTTCTGGTTTAGGACAATTTGTACCAAAACGTAACGAAGATATAGCGATGTCATGGGATATTGGCACATTTGATAGAACTCGTTATTTACGTTCTAACTTATTACCAGTACAAAATGCAGGTTTGGTTGGTAATGGAGCAACTACTGCAGTACAAACTTTAACTGTTGTAAGTACTAATGATCCTACTGGTCAAGCTATTACAACTATTACATGTACTTGTGATGGTTCATTGAGTGGTGCAACTGGTGTTGTGAACATGGGTGACATGATGGAGTTTGTGGATGGTGTTGCCGGAAAACCAAACTTAAGATTCTTAACTTTCATTGGTGGATTTCCAACTGCACAACCAGTTCAAATGAGAGCTTTAACTACTGTTAATGCATCATCTACGACTGTCGTATTAAGCATTGAGCCAACTTTGACTATTAATCCAAGTCCAAGTTCAAGTGCTATTGGAATTAATCATAACATCGTTGCTGGAATGAAGATTCTTGTAGCTCCAAGTCATCGTTGTGGATTGATTGTTGGTGGTGATGCATTTTATCTTGCAATGCCAAAACTTCCAGACGAAGTACCATTCCCAACTCATTCTGCATATGATGAATCTACTGGTGTTTCTATGCGAGTTTACTATGGATCATTGTTTGGTCAAAACCAACGTGGAGTAGTTCAGGATGCTATTTGGGCGTCAACCTTACCTCCTGAATATTGCATGAGAGTTTTATTCCCACTTTAATGATTGAATTATAACTTTTAGGAGTACAAATTTATGGCAAATTATTTACCGGTTGAGGATATATTAGTTAACATGCCTTCGACTATTCAGGGATTAAATATTAGTTATGTAGGAACAACTACATTTTCAGTTAGTGCTGGAGTATGTCGCGATTCTACTAATACTAATGAGATTAGACTTGCTGCAGCAACAACTGTAACTGGAACACACGTAGGTGTTAATGGTGTTGATGTGGCAGCAATTGTGGCATCAAATGTATATGCAGTATATGTAATTGGTGATGCTACAAACAAAGTAGCACCTGCATGTTTGATGTCGTTAAATCTTACTACACCACAAATGCCAGTAGGATATAACTTATATCGTCGTATTGGTTATGTTGTTACTGATTCTAGTGTTCATTTCTTGAAGATATATCAAGTTGGTAATTACAATGTAAGGCAATACCAATTTGATGGTACACAGACATTAACAGCTAGTGGCACTTCAGCTACTTTTGCAACGCTAGATGCTTCTGCTTCTGTTCCTTGGTTAGGTTATGTTCCAGTTCAGTTCAATACTTTCTTTACTCCAAATGCTGCTGGTGATGAGTGGGCATTTAGGCCAGCGGGTTCTGCTGATGCAAATGGTATTGCATTAGGTGGACCAGTTGCTAGTAAGGAATCAGTAGATGTTTTCTGGACTTTTGTTAATGGTGGCGAAATTGATTATAAAGTTGCTGCTAGTGGAGCTGTTGGAATTTACATCGTTGGTTTTATTGATTATCTATAAAATATATAAAGGGGGTGACAAAACGTCACCCCCTATTTATAGGATGATATTATGCCATATTTAGCGCAGACATTGATAAATAAATCCTGGTATCTAACTGGTATTGTAAGTAGAGAATTGCAGACAGTATCAGGAGAACAGATAAACGAAGGATTGGAATTATTGAACTTTGTTATTGCTGATAAGGCATACGATAAGGAGTTTATCCCTTATTTTACAGAATATTTATTAACTGCTGTTGTAGGACAAGAGAAGTATTTCATACCAAATTTAGTTGAGATTGAGACATTCACTTTCAATATTAACAATGTAAGGTTTGCGTCGTATCAAGTAGGACGTAAGGAATATTTTGGTGATCCTAGAGTAGATTCTATCGAGTCTTTACCCTTTAAATGGCATGTTGAAAGAACGGTTGGTGGTTCAAACTTATATTTGTATTTCTTACCGTCTGATACATTTCCTTTAAAAATATGGGGTAAGTTTTCATTTGCCAATGCAACTTTAAGTACTGATTTACTTACTGTATTTGATGAGTATTACGTAAATTATTTAAAGTATGAAACTGCAGCTTATATTGCTAATGAGTATTGCGTTCCGCTTCAGCCTCAAGTTGCAAGTGTTCTTGAAGCGATGAGAAACAAGATTAGGCAGCAAAGTCCGATGGATTTAACTTTAACTAAAAAAAGTAGATTTGGTAAGGATCAAGGAACGATGTGGGGATTAGTAAATCTCAGTCGCGGGTGGACAGTTGGTTAATAAAGGTTGGACATTAAATTATAAGTTATGACTAAATTCAGTCCTACATTTCAGGAAATACCGCTAAAAATCGTTGGGGGTAATAATTTTGGAAGATACCCAAAGATTTCGGTAGAGCAGACATGGAACATGATTATTTCAGATGGATGGTTAGTTCCTTTTGCTGGACATAAGAAAAATTTGGATTTAGTTACTAGTAGTATGGGAAGAGGCTTATTTTCTAGTATTAAGAGTAATAATTTATTTGTAGTGATTGAAGATCAAATATTCAGAGTAGATGATATTGGGCGATATTTTAATATTGGTTTGTTAGAGACGATATCTTCTGATGTTTTTATCGATGAGAACGATAATAATCAAATTGCATTTTGCGATCAAAAGAACATTTATATTTATGATACTGTGAGTGGAGTATTTACCAAAGCAGTAACGCCATTTACCCCTATATATATAGCGTTTCATGATGGTTATTTTATTGCAGCTGCTGCTGATACTAATCAATGGTATTTATCAGGAATAAATGATGGATTTACTTGGTCGGCATTAGATGTTGGATTATTGCAGACAAAACCAGATAATGTTCAAGCTGTAGTTAGAATGCCCGGAATGGGAAATCAGATATTTGTGATGGGACGTACAGTAACAGAAGGATGGCAAGATGTCGGTGCGCAATTATTTCCTTATCAGAAAAATACTGGTTTTGGTCTTGATTATGGTTGTATTAGCTCTACATCAATCGCTTTTAGCGATAATTTTATTATTTGGCTTGGAGCTAATGAAAAATCTGGTCCGGTAATTATGTATAGTTCTGGGGGACCGATTACTCAAATTTCAAATGATGGAATTAATTTTAAGTTTGCGCAATTAAAAAATCCAAAGGCATCGTATGGGTCGATGTTTAAGCAGGATGGCCATTTAATTTACATAATATCGTTTGTTGATCCTGCTGATAATTATACATTGGCATATGATTTTAATACACAAAAGTTTTTTTATCTATCTGATGAAGAGATGAATCATCATATAGCTAAGAAAATAGTATTTTTCAATAACAGTTATTATTTTATAAGTTTCAATGATGGTAACTTATATGAATTAAACAGTGAATATACGACATTTGATGGTCATGAAATTCCACGAATAAGAATAACAGATAATATTAGAAGTAAAGATGCTTCGCCATTTATTGCAAATAATTTAACTTTTACTATAGAACAAGGGGAAAATTCAGAATCTAGTATACAGCAATTGTCATATCAAGTTGGAAATATAGGAAATATAGCAGTAGCTGCTAATTTCCCAACTTTGGCAACAGTTAAACAAGGATGGTTATATCAGATAACTGCTACTGTTTTTGATAATGACCCAGCTAAAACTAATACAGGACAGTCATTTGTTACTGGTAATCAGATAGTTTGGAATGGAACTAATTGGACGATTTTACAAGATCAAGTTTCGCGTGTTGATTTATGCATATCAAATGATGGTGGTGTGAAATTTAGTAGTAATACAAGTTATGCGTTAAACAGGCAAGCATATAGAAGAAACAGAATTATATTTTGGAATTTAGGACGGTCGAACGATTTGGTTTGTCAGTTTAGATTTGGGGGGTTAGGCAGATTTGTAGCAACTGATGGTTTTGTGAGTATTTATCAATGAATATACCTAATTTCGAAGATAATAGGTTTGTAGATAAGGATGGGCATTTAACAGATTCGTGGCGATTAATAATGCAGCAATTGTTTCAGCAATTGCAGCAGCACGTATCTCAAGAAGGATTTATATTGCCACAGCAAAATAGCGATACTATTGGGAAACTAACAACGACGAAGTCAATAGGGGCGATGATTTATAATAGTGATATGAATATGTATCAGGTCTGTGAGAGTACGGGGCCTACAACATCAGAATTTAAGACTGTAGTAACATCTAAAAAACTTTGAGGTAATTTTATGACGACACCAGGACCAAATACAGGAAATCCAAATAGTCAAGTGCCAAATTGGGCAATAGCTGGAGGAATGGGAAATTTATTTGGTGGATTATTAGGCGGTGGATTATCGTTTCATAATCCTGCTGATGCTGCTAATCCGTATCTTAGCCAAATGGGGACTGGAGCATATAATGCTTTAAATCCTTATATGCAAAGTGGATTAGGAGCTTTGCCACAATTATCTCAAGCATATGGTGGATTATTAAATGATCCCACAGCGATGATGAAAAAGATTGGTGAGACTTATCAGGCATCACCTGGTTATCAATATAATGTAGATCAGGCTACGCAAGGAGCTAATAGAGCGGCTGCTGCTGGTGGGATGGTAGGAAGTCCTGCAGAACAACAAGAGTTAGCGCAGAAAATATCAGGCATTGCATCACAGGATTATAATAATTATTTGAATCAAGGATTGGGATTATATGGTCAGGGTTTATCTGGAATGAGTAGTATGGCTGATAGGGGATTAAATGCGAGTACTAACTATGCGAAGATGTTACAGGACCAGTTATTAGAACAAGCTAAATTAGCATATGCCGGACAGGCTAATAAGAATGAATCGCAAGGTGGCATGTTTGGTGGGCTAGGTGGATTGTTAGGAGCTGGTCTAAGTTTCCTTCCTGGGGGAAGTGCTATAAGTGCTATAAGTAATATGTTTGGTGGAAAATAAGAGAAGGGTGAATTTATGTCAGACTTTCCAATATTAAGTTTTGCACAGGCTAATCCTTGGATTGAGGGGATTAAAGCTGGGCAGGATATGTATCAGAATTTGATAAATAATTTATATGCTCATCCTATGGCACAGCAGACGTTGCAGCAGGCAATATATAAGACTCAAGAAGAGGCACCTAAGGCTAAGTATGCAGAACCTAGAACATTAGCAGATCTTGCTAAGACTCAAGCAGAAACTCCTCACATACAAGCTCAAACGCAAGAATTATTAAAAGGTGCAATTCCATTAGAACAGGCACAAGCAAGTCATTATGGTGTTGAGGATAAATATACACCTTTAAAATATGCGATTGAAGCTACAAATGCGACTAGACAAAACTCCAGATTTGGAGATGCGTATCAGTTTTCTAGGACATTGCAAGCATTGCCTGCAGAACAAAGAGCTGCATATATTTCAGAACATCCAGATGATTATCAAAATTTATTATCTACTTTAGGAAATAAAGCCTTACAACAACAGCAGGCATCGCAACAAACTTTATTAAACAATATGGTCAATAAATATTATCCTGGAATGATGGAAGGAGGAAATTCCCCTTCATTACAAGATACGATGACTAATCAAGGTCCTGTTGTTGGTACTGCTGCTGGACTTCCTATGGATCAGGCTCAATTGAATAAGTTTAACCAGGTTTCTCCTACATTGGGCAATGTTCAGCAAATGACTCAACCTCCGTCAATGGCAGAACAAGGCTGGAGACAAGCTTTAGCATTGAATGCTGGTCATGAAGTTCCAGCATTACAAATTCCGCAACCGATTCAGCAACAAAATGCTCCAGAGCAGCAACAACCTCAACCGCAAGATTTTTCTAATTCTCCGGAACAAGCAGAACAAACTAAATTGGCATTTCAATTAGCAGCGGATAGAAAGCTTGTCGGTGCACAGCAAAGCAGAAGAGCTGATGCTGCAATTACATTAGAGAAATGGTTGAGTGATAACAGAGCTGAATATGCTCCAATGATTGAGAATGCTTCCAAATTTGCTGGCTTATTAGGAAAAGGTCAATCGTTATCTGATGCTATTTCGCAAACAAGTCCCAAAGCATATACAGATTACATAAAGTTTAAAACTCAATTTGTTCCTAACATTGCAAATCAAATGAGAATGCAAGAATCGATGGGGGCTACAGATCAACAAACTAAGATTTTAGATAATATGTATCAAGCTGGTTTGAATATAGATCAAAATCCCGAAGGAGCGAAGAGATTAATAAACGATTCTATTAAGATGTCATTAGCTATCGGTGATTCTTCTATACAAGCAGCTGAACCTTTGCATAAAGATATACGTAGAAAGATGTTTAAAGTTGATAAAATGGAAGGTAATTATACAGATTTTGAAGATAAAGTTAAGGTTCAAGATCCGACAGGTAAAACTCATGAGATTTTAAGAAGTAGGTTGAACGATGCCTTTAAAAAATATCCTGATCTAAAATTGGTGAAATGATATGGCAGAAAAATCACAATATGATTTATCTGAATTTAACGAAGAAAAGAAAGCTGATGATTATGATCTTTCTGAATTTTCAGGTCAAATGCCAGATAATATTCAGCAAAATATGCCACAAGGAAACTATTGGAAAAATCCTGTTACTAGAACTTTAGCTGATGTAACAGCTGGTGGGGCAGCTCTTGCTTCTGATACTTTAAATATTCCTTATGGAATAGTTTCTACTATTGCTGCTCATCCAACTTTAAGGCATATGGCAGAAAGAGCGGGATTTACAGGTGCAGAAAATCTCACTCCAGAAATGGCAGAGAAAGTTCCACATGTTCCAGATATTAATTGGCTTTCTAAAGTTGGCGTTCCTAATCCAAATATTTTAGATCAAATAATTTCTAAGGGGACTCAATATGCTCCTGAAATATATGCTGGAGGAAAAGGACTTTTATCTTTAGGTAATTTAGCCCTCAAAGGAGCTGAACATTTAATTTCTCCTGCTTCAAAAATAGCAAAATTAGGAGAACAATTATCTCCTGAAAAAATAGCTCAAATAGAAAATACATATAATTTACCATTTAAACAAATAAGTGAAAAAGTTGGTAAAGAGACAATATTTTCTAATCCAAAAGATAGCGCATATTTAAAGTTTATTGAGGAACATCCAAATGTTGGAAAAGCGATGGGAGATATTCATGAAAATTTTATGGAAAATCCTATCTATGATAATGCTCATTCATTAAAAAAGGCTCTTGGTGATGAAGCTAGAGGATATGCTAGATTAGAATTGAAACAGGGCAATTTATTAGAAGCACAAAAAATAGAAAGAAACATGTATAAAAAAGCTTTTGATGCTATAAATAAAGATAGATTGGAATTTTTAGAAAAAAAAGATTCAAAACTTCTAGATATGGCTAAACAAGCAGATAAGGAATGGGCACAAAATGTTGATCCTTGGCGTCAATCAGCTTTAACGTATCGAGATTTAGAAGCTGCTGAATCTTCTCCTCAACAATTTTTGAAAAGATTTTCAAAAATGCAAGGTAAAAGCAAATCTATTTCTACGAATAGACCTGATGCACTTTCTCCTGTTCCAAATGAAATAATTCCAACATTAGGTGAAATTTCCAAAATGATTAAAAGAAAAAAAGCAATGACAGGATTAGGTATGACAGCCGTAGGGACTGGTGCTTTATATGGTGCAGGAAGAGGGATTAAAGATCTTTATAATTTATTTTCATCAAAAGATTAAGAGGTTTAAATTATGGCTTTATCAAATCAATATGTAATAGCATCGGGATTGCAAGAGTTATTTGTAGATAAGCTTACAGGATTGCCATTAGTGCATGGTGTTGTAACTTTCTATCAAGATGATGCTAGAACTATCATGCAGCCAATTTATGAATTGACTGGTTCGGCACCAAACTATACTTATACTCCGCTACCAAACCCTTTAACTTTAAGTTCTGTTGGTACAATTCAAGATGCGTTGGGTAATGATATAGTTCCTTATTATAAGGTTTATGATGCTAATGGAAATATTTTGCCATTATATTATATAACTGTTTATAGTCAGTTAGCAGTTTTACAATTTACTCGGGAAGGATGGCCGAATATTGTAGCTAAAGTTACTCCGCAAATTCTCGAACAAGAAAACTATATACCGAATGGTCAGTTTCTTGTTCACAGTACAACAGATGATGGTAAAACTGCAGATTTAGGATTAATTACTGTAGACAATACAGAAGTTTCGCAGGGAGGATGGTGGTATTATCGAGGAACATCAAGTACTGCTACTGATTATGTAAATTTTGGACTTTTTGGTGGAGCTATTACAAATCCTACGGGTAATCCTCTTAATTTTGCTCGTATAAAATGTAATATTGTTAATCCAAGTGATACGTTTAAATATTTTGGTATAACATTTAATGATGTAAATAAGTTTACTACTAGTGATGTATCTACTCCTGTAATTTTTACATTTGCATTTTATGCTAGGTCAAATACTGGATCATCGATAAGCATACCTGTTGTTGTCGATCAATATTATGGTGTTGGTGGTTCTACTGAAGTTATTACGCCACAAGGTGCTTCGTTGGTAATAACCACTTCATGGCAATTATTTAAGGTAAATGTAGATTTTGGTTATAACGTAGGTAAGACCATTGGTTCTGGTAACAGTGTAAGTTTATTATTATCTTTACCACCAACAGCTATTTTTGATATAAGCACAACAGATTGGATGATGTTTCAAGGGGCAAATATTGCTGTAACGCAATATCCTTATACTACAAATTTAGCTATGCAAACACAGGCTTTAGTTCCTGCAATTCCAGATCAGTATGGTAATGATTTATATCTTCCTTTAATGTTAACTCCAGATGGTTTAGCTTACGATCATACAGTAGTTGGTAAAGTTATGCCTTGTGTTAATGCAACTCCAGGTATTGGAGAGTTGTTATGTGATGGAGCCACTTATAAATATTATCATTATTCTACTGATAAAATTCCTTATAGTCGATTAGGTAAAGTTTTATTTAATAATAGTACGAGTATTCCTCAATTTGGTACTGGGTCGGAGTTTGTTACTTGTTTTACATTAACTCCCGGAACTGATATTAGTATTTCTCAAAATAATCCAGGAACTGCTACTGCTATTACTAATGGTTCTCCAAGCCCGGCATTGGTTATTACACCACAAGTTACTGGACTAACAACCAATGTGTATGCTGGTTATAATGGGATAAGTGCGGTTCAAATTATTAATATTCTTCCTGGAGCGAGTGCATTTGCTCCGTCAGCAGGAACAACTGGATGGTCTGCTCCAGTTGTTTCCAGACCGGGAACGTCTACTATTCAAGAAGTAATACAATTTACTGTAGGAGCTGTAGGTTCGTCTTTAGCTAGTAAATATATAAGTTATGCAAATACTTCTGTTCATTTTTGTTTATGGTTTAAAGTAAATGGTATTGGGACACAACCTGCTTTAGGAATTGGATATACATATATTGACGTTGATATTTTATCGACACATACAGTTGCTCAAGTTGCAAGGATAGTTGGACAGGCGGCGTCAGGATTTAAGGTTCAGAGAGTTACTTTCCCTGCTGCAACTTCAATTTCTGCTGGGAGTTATTTCAACTTATATACTCAAGCTGGAAATCATTGGGTATTTTACTATACGGTAAATGGTGTAGGAACACTTCCTGTTGTTCCTGGAGCTGAAATAGTTGCAATTCCGATATTATCATCTTATACCGCAACTGATGTAGCTAATTTGACACGTCTTCATATAAATAAATCATGTTATGCAACGCCTGATTTGAGAGGTGATTTTATAAGAATTTGGGATAATGGTAAGCATGATGATTTATATGCAAGCACTAATAGATTTTCTTGGTTAAACGGACCCGCTGGAGATGCTATAGGTTCATTTGAGAATTTTATGGTTGAATCTCATACTCATGGAGTTAATTATTTTGCTTCTCAATTAAGTTTAGCTGGAGGATCTAATGCAGGATGTTGGAATGGTGCAGGTAGTAATGTAACTACAGCCTATGGTGGTTATGAAACGCGTCCGATCAACTTTAATGTAAATGCAATAATCAAATATTGAGGAATTATTTATGACACAATTTTCAATGATTAGAGATACAAGTGGATATAATAGTTTTGCCTTAGAATTTTCTCAGCAAAATTATTCAGCTATTTTAAGTGTTGGTGTTGCTCAAAGTTTAACTATTCCTGGGAATGCAAGTAAATATGTTTGTGTATTTACGATTGAATCTGGAGCTGATGTTTGGGTTGCAAATAATGCGACGGCAGCATATCCAGCAGGAACAATGGCAGCTTCTAATTCTGTAATGAATCCGGCTGCTAGATTTGTTAAGGCGGGAGATGTTTTGAGCTTTATTGCTCAAAACACTAATGCAAGCATTTCTATTGCTCTATATGCAATATCATAAATAAATACTGTTATTAGTATGGAGATATTATGGCTGGATTAATTGGACGTTTTGGAGATTGGTTCCGTGTTTTAGTTACGGGAGCATTTTCTGCGCAATCTGCAGACAGAACATCTCCACCAATATTTGATTATTGGGTAGATGATGCAAACAATGTTTTTTATGATGATAACAATATTCCTTTCTTTGTCGAATCAGTAATTTCTTTAATTTATTGGGTTGATGATGGAGGAAATGTTTTCATAGACGATAATGGTGATCCTTTTGAAACTGGAGTGCCACCGCCTTATGATGTTTGGTTTGATGATACTGGTTCGATTTTTATTGACGATCATTATAACGTTTTTGGTTAAAAATTTTAATTAATTAAAGAGGAAATTTATGGCAAATTTAACTGCAACAATTATTGAATATCCTTGTGCGAATCTTGCAGCACTTAAGGCTATTGATACTACAGGTCGAGGAAACATTCTCGCTGAAGTACAAACTTTGGGAGTATATCAATTAAATCCAACATCTGTTGCTGCTGGTGATGATAGAGATATCGTCGCGCCAACTGTTGGTCCAGGTAGATGGTATCGATTAACATTAGCATCATTGATTACGACTGCTGGTGGTTTGATTGATTCTGCAAGTATTACAGCAACGCCTTCTTTTACTTCTGAAACGTTGAGTGCAACTACAAATCAATTGGTGTTGGGAACAACTAATACAACTACTGTAAATAGTATAGCTCCTGCTGCATCTAGGGTTTATTCGATTCAAGATTTAGGTGCCGCTGGTAATGTAGTTTTAGCAGAAGGAACGACTGCTAAAAACATAGCATTTGATATTACTGGATCTACTGATGCAAAAACAATGACTTTGGTTTCTTCACATACTGATGATCGTTCTATTACTTTCCCAGATGCAACTGGCACCTTAGTAACTTTAGAAAATCCACAGGCATTTACTGATGCAACAGATGCAACAAATGCAACAACTGCGGCAATAACAACTGCTGGTGGATTAGGTGTTGCTAAGAAATTATATGTAGGTACTGGAATTTATGTTCCGACAACTGGTGGAACTGCATCAGAACTTAATTTTTATGAAAAAACCACATTAGCAACTACTTTAACTGGTATTTGGGCTGCAGATCAGGCTATTACTTTCAGAATTGAAAGAATTGGTTCGACTGTAACTATTTCTTGGGATGGTACTGTAGCTGCTGTTAATGCTGCTGCTACTGTTACAATTAATGATGCATTTTTAGCAAGATTTAGACCAAGTGCAAATATGTATATTCCAATTGGTGTATTAGATAATAGTGTAGAAACATCTGGCTGGTGTGTATTTACAGCAGCGACAGGATTGATGGTTTTCTCTGTAGGTGCATTTGCCAATTACACTAATGCTAATAATGGTGGAATTTTAGGTGGAAGTATTTCATTTACACAAACCTAATTGGTAAAATAAATGACTGGTACAATAGAATTAGAATTTGATGGAGGGATAAAACAATATACTACAGACGAGGAAGGTTTTCACTTTGCTTTAGCTGAAAACATAGTTAGCTTGGGCAATTCTATAAATGTAGATATTAGTAATTATCCTTTTATCAATCTTTCTACTTCGGGTCAAAATGCTCCGGCTAATTTAATTCAGGTTCAGGATAGTATAGATGCTTGGACTGATGATACCGGAGCAGTTTTTACAGACGATTCTGGAAGTGTTTTTGAACAAGCAATTGTTTCTCCTTCTTATTTAACTTTTGTAACTGGAAGTTCTGGTTATCAGCAGGTTTATGTTGATTCTGCTGATTTAATTTATGATCCTGCAACAAACACATTAACTGCCTTTATATTTAAAGGAAATTTACAAGGAAATGCAGATACAGCGACTTTATCAGCAAATAGTGAACTTGAAGAAATAACAGAAGCAATTATTTACTGGACAGATGATTTAGGAAATGTTTTTACTGATGATGCTTTAGACCCTTTTTATGAAGGGGTGATTACAGATTGTTTCCTGTCTTTTGTTCCAATTAATTCTGGATTTCAACCTTTATATGTTGATTCTAGTAATTTAACTTATAATGCTGTCACTAATACTTTAACTGCAGTAAATTTTGTTGGCACTTTTATTGGAACTGCAACCAATGCTGATAATGTTAAGATAACAGATGATACTACTACCAATGCTACAATGTATATTCCTTGGTTTACTACTAACACTGGATATTTACCAACATATGTTTCTAGTTCTAAATTAACATTTAATCCTTTTAGTGGAACGTTAACTGCTCAAAATTTAAATCTTCCAACTACTTCTGGTCCAGATGGTCAATTAAAAGTTAATAATACAACACAGCTTCATTTTTACGGTACGAGAAATATATTTTTAGGTCAAGGATCAGGTAATTTTACTCTGACTCCAGCTTCTGCCTTTGATAATATTGGCATTGGTTTACAAACTTTAAGATCTTTAACTACAGGACCATATAATATTGCAATTGGCAGTGGTTCTTGTTTTGCAATAACAACTGGAAATGAAAATACTGCTATTGGCGAATCTACTTTAGCTCAATTAATTTCAGGAGTAAGAAATCTAACGTTAGGAGCGTTTGCTGGATTTAGTTATACAGGTTCAGAATCATCAAATATTTGCCTTGAAAACACAGGTGTTGTTGGTGAGAGCAATGTAATACGTATTGGAACACCTGGAACAGGAACAGGATTACAGAACAAAGCTTACATGGCTGGTATTTATGGTGTTACGCCCAGTTCTGCAACAACACAGATTGCAATTATTAGTGATGGGCATCAATTGGGTTCAGCTGCAACTGTTCCGGCAAGTAATATAACTATTACGGATGATGTAACTACAAATGCTTCGATGAATTTGACTTGGGTAAATGGGAATAGTGGAAATTTGCCTGTATATGTTTCTAGCACAAAACTTAATTTCAATCCTAGTACAGGAACGTTAACTCCTCAGAATTTAAATCTTCCTTTAACTACCACTACAACTGGTTTTATAACCATAAATAATAATATAGTTTTTAGTGCTTATGGAACCGCTCCGGGATTGTCACCACAAAATCTGTTTGTGGGTTTTCTGTGTGGTAATACTACTTTAAATACTTCTACCGCTGTTGTTAATTTTGCTTTTGGTGGAGCATGTTTAAGATCACTTACAACAGGAAATAGAAATAATACTTTTGGAAGTAATGGATTAGAATTATTAACTACTGGTGCATATAATTTAGCTGCTGGATATAATCCTTTATCTTTGTTATTAACTGGAAGTTATAATACAGCTATTGCTGGATTTAGAGCTGGAGTAAATTATACTAGTAATGAATCTTCCAATGTATTGCTTGGTAGTGAGGGAGTTACCGGTGACAACAATATCATGCGGTTAGGTACTCATGGAACTGGTAATGGCCAACAAAATGCATGTTATATTGCTGGTATTTATAATACATCAGTTGGAGCAACAGCTGGTGTAGTATTGTCTGATAGTACTCATAAATTAGGTGGATTAGCTGGAGTCGCTGGAACTGTATTTATAGGTGGTACATCTCCTAGTTTTACCGCTACACCATCAATAACTTCATTAACAACTACAGGTACTACAGAAGCAACTATAGGTGGTGCTGGAACTATTACTACTGCTGGTGGTATATATGCAACTAAAGCAATAATTAATGGTTCGACAACAGATGCTAGTTCTATAACTACTGGAGCATTCATAACACCTGGTGGAGCTGCTGTAGGTAAGAAGCTATATGTAGGAACTGGTATATATTTACCAACGAGTGGTGGTACAGCTGCTCAATTAGATTATTATGCTAAGACAACACATTCAACGACATTGACTGGAGTTTGGGCAAGCGATCAAAACATAGCATTCTACTTACAAAGGATAGATGGTTTTGTTGATATGACTTGGCACAATGTTTATACTACGGCAAATACTGCTGCGGTAATTACTGTCGTAGATGCTTTGCCTGTAGGATTTAGACCAGCAGCAGATGCTTACTTTACCATATGCACCATTAGTAGTGGTGCCAATCAAGTTGGTACAATGAAAATAACTTCAGCTGGAGTAATAACTATTTATAATGGAACAACGTTTGGTAATTTCTCTGGTGTTGGATTTTGCGGACCATTAGGTGGTGGAGTAACTTTTGGAACTCAATAATTGGAATAATTTATGGCAGAATTTGATATTGCGATAAAAAAAGTTCTAGCTTCAGAAGGTGGTTATTCTAATGATCCAGATGACCATGGCGGAGCAACTCGTTGGGGAATTTCTCAAAAATCTTTTCCTGATATAGACATTAAAAATCTAACTTTAGATGCTGCTAAACAAATTTATCATCAATGTTATTGGGAAAAAATCAGGGGTGATCAGATAGAAAATCAATTGCTTTGCGATAAAATATTTGATTTATCTGTGAATATAGGAATTTCAAGAATTACTAAGATGGTACAAAGAATTGTAGGAACAGAACCTGATGGTATAATGGGCCCTAAGACGATACATGCTATTAATGCATATGACCCTAAAGAATTACTAGAGAAGATTAGACAAGCTGCTAGACAGTATTATGATAGTTTACATCAGCCAAAATTTATACACGGGTGGTTATTACGTTTAGCGAGGGATTGATGACTGATAAACAAAAACAAATAGGGTATTTAGAAGATACTCAAGGAGGAAAATCTTCTAAAAGACTTTTTGGCGCTATTTTATTAACTTTTGGTATGGTTATGACAGCAATTTTATTTTATGTATCAATAGTTAATCCTGATTCATCTTACAATACTTCTAAAGATTTGATTGAAGCATGTTTCTTTAGTGGCGCGAGTTTACTTGGCATAGGTGTCTGCGAGAACTTTTTTCATAATAGGAGTCCCAAACAATGATTATGATATCACTAATATCTGGTTTTATTGCATTGTTAGTTGTTATATTTATTTATTTTTATGGTTTGCTCCGAGGCCGAGAAAAAGCGTTGCTTGAAACTACTCAAGATAATTTGAAAGCAGTTTATAATGTTAAACAAACAGAAACTAAACTTGCAACTGATAGTGAAGAAAAAGTAAAGGAACGACTTCAGAAATATACAAGAGATTAATATGAAATATAAAATTATTATTTTGTTGATATTAACAATATGTTTGACTGGATGTGTTACCAATACTAAGTATGTTGATTCTTTTTGTTTGTGGGCAACTCCAATTACTCTTACAAAACATGAAGTAGCTACAATGAGTATAGAATCTTTGAGGCAAATCGATGTTTTCAATACTGTTTATGAAACTAGATGCGTAGCTAAGTACGAGGATTTAGACTGATGTGGCAACAAATACATACTATATGGGTAGAGCTAGGTGCCCCGAGCATTATATCTGCGCTCAACGCAGCGTCTCTTGCATTCTTTGCCAGAAAAATCCTAACCGCTGCTAGTAAAGAAGATGTACAACAAGAAATAGATCTTAAAATTGCACTTATCTCTTATCGTCTAGATAAGTTAGAGAAGAAGTAAATTCTTTACATTGGTCTCAGGAGGCAGGACTCGAACCTGCGACGATAGAGGCAACGAGTGCCTTAGGCTCTACCAACTGATTTACTCCTGAGGTTTTTTCTTCCAAGTAGTTTTATTTTCTTTATTATCTTCTTTTAGATGTTCTTTGAGTAAATCTTCAAAGTTATGATATTTTTGACGAACTGGAGAATTACATTTATCACAGTTTTTAATGATTTTCCCGGTACGAATAAAACCAGTCCCACTACATATTTTACATTTCATTTTTGGCATTGACATAATTTAGTACTTTTCTTGCATTTCTTACAAATCTTAGTTTTTCCTGCTTCATGTTGTTTTACTATGGTTTTAGCGAGAGCAAGAGGAGTTTTAGCTTTCTTTATTGCGGCAAAACGAGCTTTGGTACCGTGTTCTTTTAACTCCGACTTAATCATTGATTTCTTTTTCATATATTTAAATCCTATTCGTTATCTATCTGCCTATAATTCCAAAATATGCATCCAAATTTATCTGCATAATCCATATCTATAACAACAACTGGACATTTATTTTTAGGTACATAATTTTTATAATAACTATTAGCACAAGTTTTGCAACTAAACTTATTTTTTGCTATATCGATTAATTCTTCTTCTGTTACTAGCAAAAGAGGTCTGTTTTTTCCACTTAAATCTGTCATTTCCATATTTTATGACTCACAATTTATGTTTTAATTTTCGTCGTCAAAGAAATCCTTGTGTTTTACCATTTTTACTTTTATGAATTCTTCATCATCTGGAGCATGCTTTTGTAATTGACATTCAAAATGAAAGATAAGAAAATTTAGTGCATCAGCTAATGCTTCTCTTTCTCCTTTGTCAGCATCAAAGTATTCAGTATCATAAGTAAAAGCAGTTTCTCTAGTTATGAAATTATCTTCTTCTAATTCTTCTATATATACTAAGAGGAAGCCATTCTCTATTTTACGAATTTCTATTGGAGTCATTTCTTTTTTTCTTCCCCACAATCATCTATTTCGTGACAAAATTGGATAGTATATATAAGGTATTTTTTATCTAATGGTATATCAACATATTCGATACATCTAATTTGTATTTCTTCTGTATTTGACGCTGAACAATAACTATAAAATGGTGAGAAATCTTTATCAAGATCATTTACTTTAATAATTAAGTTTTTTCCCCTTGGTTTTAAAGTGATTCCAAGAAGTTCTAATTTGTTGGTTACCATTGCTATACAATCATATACGTAACAAGCGAGTAATTGTAACTTGTTATTAGGTTTCATTTTTTTTTCTTAACTTTTTTTGGTAATCCTATGGTTTTGGTAGTTGCAAAGTCATGTAATTGACTTTTACTCATTTTGAGAAGTCCTTTGTTTCTCTTGTAAAGTTTCTTAGGTTCGTGTTCAGCTATGGCCATTACCACTCTCTGAGACTTTGATTTTGCTGGCATATTATTTGCTCCTTTTTGTTTTAGTAGCTTTATGTTCTATAAAATGCACGCCTTTGATAGGTTTAGATTCTTTCTTAAGAGCTATTTTATGCGCAACTTTATATTTTTTACCTTTATCCATTTCCTTTAATTCAGCTTCTTCATGGCGTTCGGTTCTTTTAATTAAATGTTTAGGAAGATTAGCTCGAACTTCTATAGTTTTTATTTTACGGAATTTATTGGGTTTTGCAGCATCTTTATTCATTCCTTCCCAAACACGTCCTTTTTTGTCACGCATTTTATTTTTTGGTTCAAGTAATACTTTTACGACCTTAACCTTCTTTGCTTTCATTATTTTTATTCCTACCTAATATTTCTGCGACAAATTCAAGACAGTCTTCTGTGGCTTTGCTTGGATGTTGTTCATCTTTTTGGAATGCAGTCCAAACATTGTTATAAAAAACTACATATCCATTGGAAATACATATTATTTTTAGTTCCACGTTAATTTACTCTTTATTAGTAATAATATTATTTTAGGCTAATTTTCTTGCTTATCAAGTTTTCTTTCCAGTTTTTCAAATAGCTTTATAAAGTCATTTTTTAAAAGAATTTCTATTAAGATATCTAAACTTTTAACATCGAACCTTCTTTTAGCTTGATGCATAGCACTAGTAACAGAATTGAATTGGACATTAAATTTTTCTGCTATCGTGTTATTTTTCAATCCTTTAATTTTCCAATATATATACTTAGCTTCTTTGTATTGCATATAGTATGTATTATCTAGATTAGGAAATTTTAGTGTTTCTGTTATTCTATACTTACATGCTTCAGCCATTTTTTTATTCTTTTCAATTCTCCTTTTGTCTCGATAATCTTTGTATTGTAATTCCTGTATAGTTATCTTGTACGACAATAAATTCTTAAGAATAATATCATCGTAGATTTTTGGAGTAGCGTCACATGTATGTGTTGAACTATAGTAACTATCCATATTTACCTCTCTAGAACGGCATGTCTAAGTTGCTATCCACTATACCGTCTGTTGGCAATGATGTTTGTTGTCCTTTGCGTATAAACTCTTGAATACAATTAGCATCTTTTTGATCTTTCTTTGAAAAGTAATGACCAATTTTACCTAGTAGTTTAATTCCATTAAGTAAAGTAACATCAAATTTCTCTAAATCGAACCATTCTGGATGACAGACAGCGGAAAATAATTGGTGACGTTTTTTTATTGCGTTTAAATCTGATGAATCATGAAACCATTCGGTAAGTAATAATGTTCCTTCTGATTTAGCGTCAACAATAAATTCTATAATCATAGCTTCATTACCTTCTTTTTCATATCTTTTAGCTTTATTTATTTCTAATTCATAAATTCCATCATTAACTAAACTGCATATCTTGCGATGTTTGTAAGTAATAATATTATTATTCATTGTTTATTCTCCTATTTTATTAATGTTTTTTTAATTTTTAAACCAATTTATTCTAGAGATTTTTATATTCCTTCGTAAATGTTTTCATTTTTATTTATTTGCATGATATTTTTTACGTGCTTCGCTCATTTTCTTTTTAGTTTCTTCCGTGTGTTTTTTGCCTAACCAATTCTTGTTTCCTTTCATTATTTTACTCATCTTTTTCTTAGATTCTTCAGAATGCTTTTTACCTAACCAAATTTTATTTCCTATGTGAGCTAAACTTAATTTCTTTCTGGTTTCTTTACTAGTAGGCTTTCTTAATTTTTGAGCTAAACTCATTTTCTTTTTAGCTTCTTCGGTATGTTTTTTACCTGTATTAATCAAACTTAATTTTTTCTTTTGTTCTTCACTTAATGGTTTTTTCTTCTTACCTTTTATAGCCAAGCTTATTTTCAACTTAGTCTCTTCAATAAGCTTCTGACCGGTATTTCCTCTATGCCTTCCCTTTTTAACCATATCTTGCATATTGTCTTTATAAGTCCCAAGCCACAAATGTTGGGGCGCGATACACTTTTTGTTATCACAACTATGACATACGCACATATCTTCAGGAATTTCTCCTTTATAGAGAAGATAAGAAAATCTATGGGATAACCAATTTTTTCCTTTATACCTAAAAATTCCATATCCTAGTGGAAGCGTTGCTCCTTCCCACTCCCAACAACCATTTTTTTTATCAAAGTGTTTTTCAAATCTTATTTTATCTTTTTCTGTGATCATTATATTCTATTTTATCCTATTTTTGATGTTGAAAGTTCATATTTTTCTCTTATTTAAGTTAATAATATTAAAATTTAGACCAAGACCAAGACCAAGACCAAGACCCAGACCCAGACCAAAATTTAGCTGAATGGTTCATGTTATATCTTAAGTGTTTTATTATTTTTTAATTCTTCTACTAATAATTTCTGAGCTATGTTAATTGTAGCTTCATTTATTTTAAGTGGATGGGTTTCTTTACACTCTTGAAGTTCAGGTGTTTTTTCCGCTTTACGTAAAATATCTATAGCTTGATCTTCAGATATTTTATTCTCTGCAGCGAAGTCTCGCATTTGTTGAATGATGATCTTGATACATTCATCTTTTGTTAATAATTGAGGGGACGTTGTCATAAAATTAGTCTCTTTTGTTTAATTATTAGTATTCCTGTAAGTTATAAAAACTCTTTTAACATTTCTGATCGCATTGGATGGCGTAATTTACGTAAAGCGTTGTCTTCAATTTGCCTTATTCTTTCCTTTGATACACCAATTTCTTTTCCAGTTTGTTCCAAAGTATGATCGGTATTCATGTTAATACCAAATCGCATATGTAAAACTTTTTTTTCTATTTGAGTCAAAGTATCTAAAACTTCGTTCATTTTATTTTCTAGTTTGTTTTCTAATTTTTCCTTATCAATCTGATCTTCTAATGGTAATAAATATTGGTCGTTAGAGATATGTTCTAAATAATTTTTGATTTCAGCTTCGGAAATTAGAACTTCTCTTCTTGTTACTCCTGTACAATGTTTTTGTTGTTCGGTGAATATTTGATCGGGAGAGCATTGTAAAGCATCGCAAAATTTTAATATAACAGGTCTCCAGTCACCATTCTTCGCGCTCAAAGGGGATTGAGATAAATTTATAAATTTTGATATAGAAGTATAACAAATATCATGATCCTTACAAAATTTTGGTATGGAGTCATAACCTTTTTGTTTTAATTTAGATAGAATTAAGTTGTTTTTTACTTTGATTTCTAGTTTATATTCTTCGGTCATTTAAGTACCACTTTTGTCGTCATAGTTTTGTATTTCAGCTCCCAGTCCTCTTTGATCAGAGGTTTCACCAAAGAACTCTAAAGCTTCTTTACGATCTATATAGGATTTCTTTAGAATTTCTTGGAAGTTAATGTCTGTAAAAAACTCTTCCTTTGCTTTTTTACAGATATCGATGACGTCATTGATTTTCTCACATTGGGATATCTGATCTAGATATGATTGCTTAGCAGCATTGTCTTTGGATATATCTGGTTCTTCTCCTACATAATAGGCATCAATAATTTTAATTATTTTATCCAAATCATTTTCAATAAATTTAGTTTCAAACATACCCATAGGACTTTTGGCTATGCTCATACCATCATTTTGGGTGAGGAATACATATTTGCCATCGATAACTTTGGAGTGAAAAACAATGGTACAAATTCCTTCTAGAGATATTTTTTCATCGACTAATTTCCCAACTGTTTTGCATTTAATCTTGCCATTTATATCAGTATCAGAATGGGCCATTAAAACTACTTTCAAGTCGTTTCTTGAGTTATTAGCTGCAGTAACTATATCCCAAATTCCTTTACCTAATCTTACAAACTTATCAAAGCCTTTTTCTGCGCTATTCCTCATGTATTCATTTGTTAAAATTGCTTGAAAATCATCAATGATAACAGTCTTAATATCTGGTTGTTCTTTATCTATTTGTTGAATAAGTGATGCTATTTTTTGTGATCTATCTGTTGCAAATATATTCTTTCCGAACATTTTAGCCCAACCTTTGAAAGGTAATGGTTTGTTTTGTGCATTAATAATATATGTGCTTTTTGGTTCTAGATTGCGTATTGATGTAGACTTACCTGAACCACTTTCACCGATTATGAGTAATGTACTAATGGTAATATCCTCCAATTAATTGTTATTCAATATACCTATCTTAATCTTCTAGTTCTTGGTCGACTTTCCATTTCATTTAATATCTGCATATCTTCTTTATGTATTTGTAGTGCCAAAAGTAAACGAAACTTAAATTTTTCCTGCGGTGTCGAATAAGAAATCATGCAGTAATCTTGGTATCTTTTATCTTCACCAGCATTTCTGATTAGTCTCATTGCATATTTTTCTTTGAAACCATTTTCTTTAATGAATGTATCAATTTGTATATCTTGAATAGAACGTTGTTCTTCCTCAGCTTCTTTTTGTTTTTGCTCTATTGCCTTTCTAAAATCAAATATTATTCTTGGGGGATGATCTGTCATATTAATCTCTTCCTTCTATGTTTTTAATAAATTCCAGAACATTAGATGAAAAACCATCTATATGAGTCCATTTACCATACCCAATACCATTTTTATTAACTCCTACATTTATCATATAAGATTGTTTGAATTTAGAAGGAATGACAGTATCGCTAGATTGTTCATCAGTGATTACGATAATTCTTGAATTTTGGAAATTACTTAAATTTATAATATTAATTGCTTTTCCTAATTCTGTTCCTCCATGATGTTGACTTGTACATATACAATCTTTTAATGCAAAACCTCTTCTAGGAGCGCATTGAACTATTTGATTAGAAAATGTAAAAATTTCTATATTTGTATATATTTCTCTTGCTAATATTGCTATAGAACAAGCCGTATCAAGACGGGTCATTTTACTTTTTGAGCTTAACTTATTTTGCATGCTTCCAGAAACATCAATTAATAAAACAGTAGACATAGAATCTTTTTGTGTATCATTTAATAATTTTAACATTGGAGTTTCTAAAATATCTTCCCATTGAGGGACTTCATTTGCAGCAGCTATAAATCTAAATGGAAGTACTTTATCTAAGTTAATACTGTTTAAATAATTAACTACAACGTTTTTATCAATTCCTGATTCTTGCATGTTTCGTAAATTTCTTAATGTAGCTAATGCTCCTAGTTTTTTTTCTAACATTAAACGTTCAAAAGTTTCTTTTTTATTTTTTCCTGCTGACAATGCAACTTCCCAAGTATCTGGAGTTTTTAATTCATTATTTATTAGTTTTTTCCATAAAGATTCTTGTTCTTGATCTTTTGGTTTTGCATGACATAAAAATAATACATCTCGTAATTTTATTTTTTCATCTCTATTATATTTTGCTAATTGATATTCATTGAATTTATTAAAAGCATGGGCAAGGCCTTGCTTTACTTTTTTAGATAATGGGCATTTCTTATCTTGCCAATAGATAGCCAAAAACTCTGTTAATTCATCTGGACGCTTAATTATATGTGATAAAGTTCTTGCAACATATTTTTTATGTGAATTGTATCTGGCCATTTCCCTAACAATTAATAATGGAATATGACGTAAATTCATTTTGTCTCGAGCATCTCGAGCTATTTGTACAACTTTTAATGGTTCTACTTTTGGTATTAGTTTTTTTATACGATCAGAAATGCTAATTCCATCTTCATAAAAACTATCTTCCCATAATAAACAACTCATAACACTGCGTTTTAATTGTTGTTCTGGATTAATGTGACAAGCAACTGCGCCTTCATGTGTATAAAACTTTTCAACTTTTGTATTTAATTTCATAATTAACCTTTAAATTAAATCTAGGAATAAATGTTATTGGTATTTTTCTAACAGGAAGTAACCAATAACTTCGCCATAGTAAAAAAAGTTCGGGAACAAACGATAAAAGTTTTGCGCTCTACCAACTGAGCTACCGGATGACTTTTGTCAACCAGGCTGGAATCGAACCAGCGACCTCATCATTAACAGTGAAGTAACTTTTATCTACGCCACGAAAAAGGTTATATTATATAACTTATATTTCATTGTCAACATATATTGTAAATAAATTATATTCTTGTTATATTATATAAATAACAACTATATAACAGAGGTTTTATGAGTACAATAAAACAAGAGAAAAAGTCTTTAATTAAAGTATTAAGATTCAAATCTGGACTAAGTCAAAAAGAGCTGGCAGAGGAACTTGAAGTTTCACAAGCCACAATAAGTTATTGGGAAAATTTCGAATTGATGCCAAGCAGATTTCATATGGAAAAGTTAGAAAAGATAGCAAGACATTATCGAGTTAATTTAACGGTTAGAAAGTTAATTAATCAATATAAAGGAGTAGAGAAATGAAACCATTAGAAAAAGATTTAGATAAAACAATTGAAGAATTAAAAGATAGAATTGACAATCTTGAGAGATGGGTCATTACTATAGATAATTATCACAATCTAAAAGATGATTCGTTAAGTTGTCAAATGGATAGGGTTTTTGACAAACTAGAAAAGTTAGAAAATAGAGTTGAGAAAATAACTGGTCCTAAAGAATGCAATCATAAATATAGTGGTGTTGTTTATATAAATAAAGAATGCAATCACGATTGGTATTACTGTGATTGTACTTTTTGTAGTGACGAGCTAATAAGAAAGTGTTCGATATGTGAGAAAACTCAATATCAAAATGACCAAAAGGAATGGGTGGATGTGAAATGACTAAAAAACTTTCTTGGGATAATGAAAAAGATAAGTTGTATATTATAAAAAAATATCTTCCGAATGCTATCCAATCCTTGAAGGATGAAGGAGTAATATTAGCAGATATTTGTGATGCTTTTGATGATTGGATTCCTTGGCTCATATCAAGAGTAGAACAGTTGGAAGCAGAATTAAAGTTAACAGATGATCTTGTTATGATGAAAATAGATAAAGAATAGCATGGCATCTATAGATAGAATTTATGCAACAAAAAAGCAATACGATGAATTTCACCTATGGTGCAAGTTGAATCGTCCAAGTCTCTTGAGATACATGCTTTCTAGTAGAGATAAGTATTGGGATAACTACGAAAAGAATGAAGAACGAGCTATTTCTAGTTTCCCTATGCGCACTGATATGTGGTTACTCAAGAATTGTCCTTTCAAATGGGTTATTAAACGAATTAAAGAACAATATAAACTAAAATGAGGTGATTATGAAACAATTAGCAATAATAAAAAATGTTGGATTTGGTTGTAGAGATACTAATAGGCCAATTCTATTTTTTAATACCTATATTGAGGAGGGAATGGGTGCGTTGCAAATTTTGGAAGTACCTCAAGCAATGGAAATTATAAAACAATACCAAGTTTTTGATGTTAAAGATTTGGAAGGTAAAGCGTGCTGGGTAGATGTTGAAGACGACAAAATTATTTTTAATAGTGTTTGTTTGATTAAATGAGGTGTATATGAAAAAGGTAAGTATAGTTTTGATGTTGATTCTGTCTACGATGTTTCTTCATGGTTGTGCTGCTGGTTCAGCTACTGCAGGCTATGCGATGCGAGCTGGCACTGCTGATGAGCTCAAGGCTGATGCTAGAGAGTCGATAATTAAAGAGGCTGTAGCTAGATGTCAGGCTAAGTATAATTAGTTGCAAAACAGATAATTATGAAAGAAGTAAAAAACAAATCTTTTGCAAATGGTTCAGTTTATTGTCTTAAGTTATCCGATGGGTTCTTAATTGAAACAACTGATACTTTTCTGCCATATTATACAAAACATTGTTATAACAATAATAATGAATTACGCAATAATATTCTTGCTTCAAGAAAAGAAAGATGGATGATTGGAGCTAGTGTCATGTCGGGTTGTCCTGTAAGGTGCAAATTTTGTGCAACAGGCAAAATGAAAAGATGGCGTAATTTAGATAGTGAAGAAATAATAAAACAAGTTAAATTTATTCTTGATAAAAACAATAAAATTAATCCTAGTGTAAGTAAAGAGTTTAAGATAAATTATACTCGAATGGGGGAACCATTTTTAAATATTGATAATGTAAAAGAAGCTATAAACTATATATCAGGAATATATCCTAATACTCATCATTATATTTCTACGATAGGATTAAAAGACTCTGATTTTTCATGGATAAAAGACAATATTACATTACAAATTAGTTTACATAGTTTGAATGAAGAACGAAGAAATAATCTAATTCCAATTAAGAATTTATTATCTATAGAAGAGTTAGGAAAGATAAGAACCAAGAGCAAATTAAAAACAACAATAAATTTAACATTAGTTAACGAATTAGATTTTGATTTAGAGAAAATAAAGAAATATTTTGATCCTAAATATTTTTTTATTAAACTTTCACCGATAAATAAAAACGTTATTAGTGAAAGTAATTTGTTAGGATCTGGTATAATAGAATCAATTAATTTAATTTAGAGGATAATAAAATGTCAATTTTAGAACAATTAAAAGAAGCTGGTTATGATTGTGCGATCGCAATTGCTACGCAAGCAGAAATAAAAGCTGAAGCTGCATGTGGACAATTAGCAATTATTTTTGAATAATAGTTAAAGTTTAGTTTTTA
>Ga0209340_1000542_pt1 | contig 39304 bp, 58 predicted proteins | sample EPASupsiteSAE323_FD_187266 | JGI IMG/M metagenome (GOLD analysis project Ga0209340, IMG submission 187266) | Bioremediated contaminated groundwater from EPA Superfund site, New Mexico - Sample SAE3-23 (SPAdes) (version 2) | ecosystem: Environmental > Aquatic > Deep subsurface > Groundwater >... | reverse complement strand
ATTTGGCTACCGGGGCGAGCAAGATTGATGGCCTGAGCGAAATGCTGGCACGCTTTGAGTTTATTATTCCCATGATGAAATCATTTCAGGACGCCGATGCTCAACAGCTTCGGGATCTCTCTGAAATTCGCCAGATGATTCGTGACGACCGCAAGGCAACGGAATCCAATGAGAAAACGCTTGGAAAACTCAAGACTAATCTGGAAAAGGTATTAGAGTATTGGGAAGCGACCCAAAAGGCGGGTGCATGACCTTACAGGAGTTCATCGACAAATATGATGGCAAGAAGATCGACTACGACGGCTATTATGGCACGCAGTGCATGGATGTCTACCGTCAGTACGTCAAAGAGGTGCTAAATATCCCCCAGAGTCCGCCTGTCTCGGGGGCTAAAGATGTTTGGGATACCTATCTACCTGAGTATTACGAACGTATCCCTAACACATCAACAGGCGTCCCACGGGCGGGCGATATTATGATCTGGGGCGAAGAAGTTGGGCCATTTGGGCATATCGCAATTTTTATGAGTGGAACGGAACGTGGTTTCACATCCTTCGATCAAAATTGGCCCAATACAGGTGGCACGGGGGTCGCACACGTTCAAGGACATGATTATACAGGCGTCCTAGGTTGGTTACATCCCAAGCAAAACATGGAGGTTCCTATGCCATCATTACCCTACAATGAACATGCAGCCAAGTTGATTCGTGAAGATGATGCTTTGCGCCATTTCATCAATCTCGTGATCATTCGAACCCTGGAAGGCGCACGCCAGGGAATCCTTGGCGAGATTGATTCCGTGGGCCGTCAGAATGACACCAATGTCATTATGGAGTCGATCCAGCGCGGAGAAGATCATGTCATGCGGGATATTGTGCTGTTTTACACGCAAAGTCCGCAGGCCGTCGCCCAACGTGAACAGGCCTATGATGAAATCCGCAAAGCAGAACAGGCACGTATGGAGGCATTATTTGCCCTAGAACGCGAGAAAACTAAAGCCATGCAGGATACAGTGGTTAGTGACCTAAAATCGCAGTTGGGGGCTAAAGATCGGGAAATTCAGGCATTGCAGAATGGTATTCTCAACATGACACCGTGGCAAAAGATCAAAAGTGGGTTTGCCGACCTACTGCGTCAATTCATTCGTGAGGAGGAGAAATGACATCCGCAACCTTTACTATCTTGGCAGCCGTCGTAGCTGCTATTGTCCAGGCCGCTAAAAAAACTGACGGCGTGCCTGTGACCAGCAATAATGCCAAGATCATCGCTTTCGGTCTGGCTGGAATTGCCACCGTCGGCTATGCGTTTTCTCAGGACATGCTCACCCAAGACAATATCGATGCCATTGCCGGTACGACGGTCGCCCTTGGGATCGGTGCAATTGGGGCCTACGAAACCCTTAAGAGTGCGATTAAAAAGACAATCGAGTTCATTCAATTCGCTAGAAAATCCCTCTAAAACCATTTCCCTGTAAAAATGTCGGTTGGTCTCCCCCGAGGAAACAACGGCCCACCATACCTCCGGTCGGGTCGTCTGGTTCTCGCCTTGGGGGGTACCAGCCGATATTTTTTGCTAGACTACATAGGTTCGGTTGATCGTCTGTGCCCACTGTGGCACCATCGCCGAACACCTTTTGCCCTGACTGGACTCCTCGTGTCAACGACTGTCTGGTTGGGGCTTACTATTGACAAAACCACAAAAAACAGCTACCATGATTCTGAACTATAAGGAACCCTCCTTGAGTATCATGCGTCCCTGCCTCTGGGCAGGGATTCGCATTTATCCACAGTTGACACACTGGTCGACCATCGTGTTCAATCGTGGTATGATATCGACAAGCAGCGAAAGCTGCCCACAATATAGACACCTAATCGTAACTTCGGTTACGGCTTGTCGTGTATCATCCAAGAGACTCCTGGCGTAAGCCTGGGGTTTTTTGGTTTTCGACCATTGTGGTGACATCAACCAAATGGTCTCCCACACCTGAGGGGATCGGTGAGGCTAACGGCCAATCGTGGACGCCCCCCTTGGATGCCTCTTAATGTCCCGTGGTCAGGCAGGTAGCTACCGCCTGAGGAGGGTAGCCACGAACGAATGCCTACGCTCTATCGTCTCCTGAGCGATGTGAGGGTTGAAACGGCCAGCTAACCCAAGTAGCGGACTGGTGCAGAGTTAGGATACAGGAGGGACGGGGAGACAACCGTGTGACACCTCCCGAAAGAAGCACTTGTTAATAGGCTAGTGGGAATAACCACGTCCGAATAACTTGACAAATTACCATATATATGTTACAAACTACTGTTATGTTATATTCGCTGACAATTTTTGCCTTTGCGCTCGACTGGTATTCAACCATTATCCAGCAAAACTACCTCAACGAAGAAAACCCAATCATGCGTTGGGTATGGTCGTATGGGGATGTCTGGTTTACGCTGGTGAGCCTCGTATTTATGATCGGTTGTTTGACGATTATCTATTTGGCCTACCGTTTCGTGACAAACTATTGGCTGCGTGGATTGTTGACTATAAGTATCGTTAGCCTTATGGCTATCAAAATCCTCATTGGGTTAGCGAATCTTGGGAATTTGACAGCCTATCACCTGACAGAGTGGATTGTGTTCTAGGGTTATGTTGTTTTGTTGATAGCCTGTGGATATGTCTGGGGCTTGACAAACTTGGACAATATGAATATAGTTAAAGTATTCACAAATCGTTCCATCCGGCAGGCTGCGATCAGGGCAATAACAAAATTCCCTCGATCCAGCCGAGCCGGGTAGGAATAAGGTAATAAAGAAGTGAGTGGAGGTTCTATGGGGCTCGATATGTATCTACGAAAAGTGACGATGATTGGTAGTAGTAAATACCTGAAAAATCTACCGTCGAAGGTAAATCCCGAACGCGTCGAGACGATTACTGAACACGTTATGACGTGGCGCAAGGCTAACCAAATCCACAATTGGTTCGTTGAAAACATCCAAGACGGGGTCGATAATCAGGCAACCTATACGGTTGGTTTTGACGATCTAGCAAAACTTCGGGACATCTGCCAAGAGGTTTTGAATAACCCTGATAAATCTAGTGAACTTTTACCAACACGCCCTGGGTTTTTCTTCGGTGGGACAGACTATGACGAGTATTACTTCACTAATTTACGCGAGACATTAAAGTCACTAACTGACCTTCTGAATGAGGAAGGAGCTACCTATGCAGACTACGAGTATACCTGTTGGTGGTAGATATGAGCCTGAGTCCATGTGGTGTTCTGGTGATGAGGCGTTAGCTATCGAAGTCCATGAGTGGTTTAAACGATTAGTAGATCAGCAACATGAAAGGCAAAACGATGGACAACATGAATCCAATTGATCACTATCATGAAGCACTACGGTTGCGATCCTACATCCGTTCATCAGCGGAGATTCTATCCCGTCACATTCGTGATCTACACGAGGCAAACGATAAGCGGGCCTTGGAGTTTACCATGATCATTGGTGACCATTCCGATAGCGGTTCTATGGCCGATGATCCGGCCTTGATTGCCATCCTGGGCCACAAAAAAGAAGTTCATCATCTCTTGGCTCACATTTTGAGCGATATTACGGGCAGCAAGGACACGTTCGATCTTGAGATTCGTCATGACTGATCTGGCGTGGGTTGTATTTGGGGTTCTTCTGCTTATGCAGGTTTTGCTTATTAGCTTTTTATTATTCGCCATTGGTGATGCAACGCAAGGAGATGAAGATGATGATTACTGAAATCGAACCAGGTAAGTTTTACCGTCCAGCAGTGATTGCCGATCATGGTTGGATTGTGAGCAGTACTGGCCGAAAATCCTACAAATTCATCCTGCGCCTCATTCGGGCCGGAAAACTGAAAGCTGATAACGTTGCCCTAGGAACGACGCCATACTATCTGGTGACAGGCCAGGAGATTTTGCGCTATCGGAAAGAAACCTATCGGAGTCTCGATCAGTGATTCGTTCTGTTCACCACCCGACGTGCGATCCCGAAACCGAGGGACGGTCGCCCCGGCACTGCCAATGGTGTTTCAAACTCATCACAAAAAATGCGTATTGTAGCCTCGTGTGTCGCATTGCCAGGGATATTGATCGGAAATATATCCGCCACCGTAAACCAGAAAGTATACGCTAGACTCTTGACAAACTCTGACGTATAGCGTACCATTAGATCATCATACGGAGGTTGAGAATAAGGAGGGTGTGCATGTAACGAAGATGTGTCGGCCAGTCAATGTCAATAATATGTGAGTGGAGGTAAAAAATGACGGTGCAAGAAGCACGTAATAAGTTCAAATCTGGTGAGTACAAGCGAGAACAAGAATCCATCCTGCGATATGTGTTTGAGGCTGCGGATCGCAAGCTGAAAATATTCCGTCGCTGGTATCTGCGTGGCTTGGTGAGTGCGTCTGAGTATGTGCGCTTGCGGTCACGTTTTTTGTCGACCAACCTATTAGAAGCTGGAGGTAGCCGTGAAGATATATAACACAGGAGATCCGCAGATGAAGCCGTCGGTGGTAATGTTGGTCTATGGTGAGGGTGGAGTCGGCAAAACGACTTTCATCTCGACTGCACCCAATCCAATCCTGGCTGACTGTGAGAATGGTGCGAAGTATTTTGGGCTGCGGGGAATCAAATTGGATGTCGCCCAGATCGAATCCTGGCGGGATATGCGTGAGTTCTTGGAAGTCGCCAAACTCCCCCAATATGACACGATTGCCATCGATCCGATTGGTGAACTCATGGAAAAACTCAAGCGGTTCATGGTTGCCCAGAACGACTCAAAACTCGTGCAAAAGGACGGTGCGCCGACGATGGCTGGCTGGGGCTGGCTTAAAAAGACCATGCGGGATTATGTAAAAGTCCTGCGCGATCTTGGCAAACACGTTATTATTGTTGCCCACCTTGAGGAATCAAAGGATGAGGATCGGATGATTAAACGGCCGAAGGTTGAAACTAAGCTTTCGGATGAACTGGTCAGTATCGTCGATATCGTCGGTTACATGACTGTCACTACCAGTCAGGAAGGCGAAGAAAAGCGGATCATTATCGTCGACCCATCAAATGACAAATACACGGCCAAGGATCGGACAGGGCAACTCGGCAAGATTATCGAGCCGGATTTTTCAAAGATTATCGATGCCTGCCAAGGTACTAAAACATTCGCCTGGAGCAAACAGAAACCCGAGGAACCATTGCCACCCACTGATGAGAAAAAGTCCAAGAAGTCAGCCAAGGTAGCTGAACCCAACGAGGTAGAGGCTGAAGAAGTTGAACAAAAACCGGAACGTTCAACCACGCCAGCGTCCGAAAAACAACTAAAATTCTTTTACAGTCTGATCCTGGCGAAGTATCCATCCCTTGAAGAGTATGCAGAAAAACATAGTGTTGACCTGAATAAATTAACTGATCAGGATGTCACGGAACTGGCGAAGGCACTCATGAATGGCACAACGTCTGAGGACGGAGGGGACGATGAAACTGACCCAGCGACTGTATAACGATCAAGTTGAGATCGATTTCTGGCCGGAAAGTCATCGGTACCAGCTGAAGGGCCGGAAAGATTATCTTGTTTCTGTTACCGGAGCAACGGGCGTCCTCGATAAATCCCGGGCATTGCTGCCCTGGGCGACGCGACTCAATGCCAGCCATATTCTCAACTTTTTGGACGGCAAAGCTGGACAAATGCTGTCAGTCGAGGAGATCCTGCCGATTGTCGAGGAATCGGTCAAACAGTACGAACTTGCCCGGGATCGGGCGGCGACCATCGGTGGCCTTGTCCATGATTGGATTGAGAGTTATGCCAACGCCAAGATCAATAAAACTGAGCTTCCACCGCTGCCGGATGACATCAACCTCTTGCCAGGCATTAACGCCTTCCTATCGTGGGAACGTGACCACCATGTTGTGTTTGTAGCTGCTGAACGACTCGTATTTTCGCAAAAGTATGAATACGTTGGGTTACTTGACCTACTAGCCTATGTGGATGGTGTACTGACCCTAATCGACAACAAGACCTCTGGTGGGATCTACACCGATATGCGTTATCAGGTGACAGGCTATCGGCTCGCCTATGAGGAAGAACATGGGCCAGTGATTGGTAATCAGATGCTGCTGCGGATCGACAAGGAAACTGGCGTTCCTGCCGTCCATGAGATGAGTAAAGAGGAACATGAGGCTAATATCCCGATTTTCCTGGCATGTCTGGCAATCAAAAAGCGCGAAAAGGAATACGCAAAGGGGTGGTCATGACAGTTACAAACATCGAGATTATCCCCGTCCGACCAAAGGACGGCCTGGTCGCATTCGCTAATTGCACCATCGACAACCAGTTATCCATCGCCTCGATTGCAATCTATACACGCATGAAAGGTGGCTATCGGTTGGTATTTCCCGGAAAAAAATTAGGTGATACACAAGTGAACTACGTCGTTCCGACCAGTCGGGAATCTTACACTGCCATAGAAAATGCCATTGTTAATAAATACGAGAAACTTCTGGAGGAAGCCAATGAGTGAACTACCTCTTTTTATCCTGGTTATCCTGAGTAATATGATTGCTTACCAGTTCGGCAAGGTCATTGCTATCGGCAATATGGCAGGTGATCTACGTAATCTTGAGGAAACCTGGGGGAAAATGAAACAGGATCTTCGTCTGATGCAGGATATGGTCGATACTTGTCACCGGGAACACGAACAGACACCAAAGGAGCAAGCATGAAAAATATCATCAGCGTATTCCTACCCTACGATGGTGACCGACTCCAATTTGAGAAGGATCTGGCCGATAAACTGAGCGATGGGTTCATGATCCTCAACATTCATCAGTCTGAGAAGGGTGTGTATTATGTCCTGATTCGTGACAATACCATTCGGGATGAAGGGACAGGAGCACATATTATCAAATGAAAATAACTATCGTTGGGTTACTACCACGACAACACAGGATCGTAACTGATTGGTATCCAAATCGTGAATTTCAGTTTGTCGCTGCCGAATCAATCAGAAAAAGAACTTTCGGTGTCGGCAAAGTTGTGTATATGCGAAAGTTTATTAACCACCGAATATCGGAGTACTCAGACCGCAATTCGATATTCTGTGATGGTGGTATGAGCCAACTACGGGAGGTAATCAAAAACCTATGAACAAAGAATTATTCAAAGACCATAAATCACACATAAAATGTCCGCCAGCCCATCAAACAGGTATCCAAGAAAACTGTTGCTGCGTCGGGCATCCATGTACCCAAACCCTCTGGCTGGCATCACTGGACACCACCGGGGATATTGCCAAACGAGTCCAACGGTTTGCTAGGGTAACCAAACCCAAGAAAAAGAAAGGTACATCATGAAAATACTCATCATAATTCTTATGGCAATCGGGCTATTATTCACTGTTCAATCTGCCCAAGCTGCCGACTGCACTGACCCCGTTGACCTCACCCCGGCCGACATCCCGGCTCAAGTCCAAGCACAACCAGAAAATACCTGTCTGCGCTTACCGGATGAGCAGATACCACTGACGGCTGCGATCCACCCCAAAAACGGACAAACGATCTTCGGCCAAGCAAATACTGTTCTGACACCAGCTACGGCCCGTGTGGACGGCTTTGTCCTCGAAAACGTCTCCGGGGTCACCATTAGCAGTGTGAAGCTTGTGAGTACCCTTACCTACGGCTCTGACCTGGGGTACGGCACAGGTTTCAAGCTCATGAATACTGATGGGATCTCCATTATTGGCAACACGGTGGATGGAATGTTTGCGGGCATTGATTCCCGCTTGGGAGCCAAGGACCTCACTATTACTGGCAACACCCTGACCATCCACGCAGGAGCCTTTGCGGGCGATTCTGACTGGAATGGCGGAAACCCATCTTTTAGTCCGACGCTTACCTCTGCCTATGTTTTCGATACCTATCCAAACACTCCGGTTGAGTCGTTGCCTGGCGCACTCCCGATCTGGCAGCAATCACAGGCTGTCTTCTGTCCCTACGCCAATGGCGTCCCCCAGGATTGCCCTGAGCGGGTTGGGGCCGTCGTTGTTCCGCGCATGATCGACCCATCGCAAAACCCAGGATTACTCTGGTTTCGGCCATCACCGAATCCGTCTAATGGATCACCATTCTTCGGGGTCAAGGGCGCACTCATCAACATCGACAGCGAGGAGGTGGTCGTAACTCCTGGCGGAACAGTAAATACCAACCCGCGTGCTGAGAACATTATCATTACCGCCAACATTTTGCGTGGCCTGGATACCACCTGCGACCCGACACAGGGGATCGAACCCCAGTACTATCCGCTTCCGCCATCCGATAAACAGCACGCCAAGCGGGGGATGCTCATTACAGGTGTGCGTGATCTGATAATCAGTGCCAATACAGTTCAATGTCTCAACTTCTCGGGGATCGTGGTTGCAGACGCCAAAGACGTAACGATGGGCTACAACCTCCTGCAATACCTTGAGCGGGCAATCTACCTGTTTCACACCACCGAGACGGTCAATATCAATAACAACCAGATTCTTGATAATACCGGCGGGGCCGGAAATAGCGCAGCAGCCCTCGAAATTGCCCGCTACGCCAAAGAGGTCACCATCGAGAACAATACTTTCAGTCGGGTGATTGGGTTCGGGATTCGGGCAACTTCTACTGCCAATCAATGGGAACGGCTCATCAGCAGCAATATCTTGAATAATACGATCACGATGGCGATTGAACACCGAACTGCCAATATCCCGATTACCCTCAACAATGCCTCTGGTACGCTCGTATCAGGCAATACGCTCACCAATGGCCTCTGGGGGATGGAACTGCGTCAGGATTGCAACCAGGTCGGCTACACGTTCAAAAACTGGTACCATGCCAACCACTTCACCCAATTCGAGGCCGCAGCTTTTCACGAAGTGAAGTGTGCCAGTATCCCATTTTTCAAACAGAACGGCTATCTGAGCAATACCAAGGCGAATGTCAGTATCCTGCTCTCCCGTAACTCGAATGAGTATTTGTTACAGCGAATTATCAATCCAACTACCTATCCAACGCCATTTGCGTGGTTTGCGACGCAGTACCTATAAGAATTTGCGTGGCTTGGATATTTAGGCACCGACTGGGCCTTAATAAGCCCGGCCGAAGAATGCCATCATAGGTAGGCCACCTATGGCCACAGGAGAAGCTGGGAATAATTACCCTGGTTATCCCAAAGAATATCCATTGAAAAAACCCCCAGGCGTTCTCTGCGCAGTTCTTATGACGCCACTAGCTACGCAGGTCGCTACGCGTTTCAAGGCAGGACAAATACAAAGGGTAGGAGTCATGACTGAGAGTATGTTCAAAACCTGCCACCTGCACCGAGGGCGTCTGGGACACATAGAACACGAAAGTAGTTGGCATAGGAAAGAGGTGTAATGAGCGACCTAACTAAAAGAGAAAGATGGACACCTCAACTCAAGTATGTACATCAAACACGATTGATTCTCGGTTTTATCCTAGGGGTAATCACTGGTCTACTACTTGGCTAATTAACAACCAGATGCCTTGTCTGGTGGGCCCCTGGAGAGCCAAGAACCTGCCTTGCAGCGATCCAGGACACAGTTGTAGGTAGCGTATGCCCTTAGAATCGGAAATATCGGAATGAGGCAGTAGGCCGAGGCGGTAGCTACCTCCCACCAACACAGGGCGTCTGGAGAATGGAGAGAAGGATGAAATTCGAGATAGAGATTGATGAGGAAAAAGTCCGTGGTTTATTAACAGAAGGTTACCATGTAGAAGATCTACCACGGCAGGTTGCCTATGCAGTGCAGCAGAAAGCAAAAGAGATTTTGGCTAACCAAATAGTTAATGAAAACACATACTCCACTATTGGGAAGGACGATCTAGCTTCTGACATTAAAAAGATTGTCTTGGAGAAATTGACACCGGCCATTGAGAGTATAGTCGAAGATCGAATGACAAAAAGATGGGGGACACACCAACTCGAAGAAGAGCTAGCCAGAATTATTGATACCAAGATTCATAACATCATCGAGGAAAAATCCGCCAAAATACTCAGTCGCCTGATGGTGGTAATTGAACCCGACCCCCAGCAAGTAGCGGAGGAATAATGGCACACCCAGACCTGACCCAATTAGTTGCCGATGAAATTATCAAATTCACGGGTACGACGTTTTTTGACCACAAAAGCGTAGAAAAGTGGCTCATAGATTCCTACCAGCGAGTGATCGCTCGGACGATTGAGATCGTGGATGAGCTACCCTACGAACCAGAGCCACGAGATGTACCAGGCTTTGAGGGGATGAAAGAGCAGTTAGAAAAGTTGACGATACGGAAGGAGCCAAGCCATGAAGAATGACGAGTGTAAACTATGCCAACGCAAAGCACCAAGCAAATGTAAACGGCATGCATCGAAGGCAAGTATTCGCAAAGTGAAGTATTTTACAGAAGAAGAATGTAAGGCCCGAGAACAGACTGCCAGGGCTGAAGGGGCGAGGGAGGTATACAGTGAGAGAAATAGGCTTGTCTCGGCACTGAGCAAGTTATTCGAAAGTCATCTCTGCCGCCATCCAAATAGTGATACGTCTTGGGAAGATAACTGGAGAAACATTGTCTGTATTCATCTCCCAACTGGACAGGCGACGTGGCACATTCACGATGATGATTTGCTACTGTTTGCTCACCTGGTACAGCAAGATGAGGTGCGCGGGGCAACCCCCAACCACTGGGATGGTCACACGACGGAAGAGAAATATAAACGACTTGCTGCCCTCAAGCAACTCGACCAAGAGACGGAAGGGAGTGATGATAAATAAACCAAAGAAAATATGGGTAATTACCGATACCCATTTTAACCATCCTGGAATTATTGAGATGGGCAGGCCAGAGGATTATCAGGAGCAAATACTTTACAACTGGAGAGTGGTTGTCGATGATAACGATCTCGTCATTCATTTGGGTGATGTTATATTCAATCGCCAAACAGAATTAAAAGGGATTATGGATTCACTCCCTGGAACAAAAATTCTTGTACGTGGTAATCACGATCATCGCCCATCATGGTACCTCAATCGGGGCTTTACATGGGCCTGTGACGCGATGGAGTACCGTGGTGTATACTTTACCCACATTCCTTCTAGACACCTTCCACCAGGTTGTGAGGTCAATATCCATGGCCATCTCCACACCGGTAATCATCGGCTTGATGAAATTGCTAAACGACCGTGGCACATTAAACTATCCCTTGAGGAGGTTGGATATCGACCAATCCTTCTTGAGGAAGCGAAAGAATTACAATGGTAGCGACCCATAATGATAAAAATGGTATATTATAAGTAAGCCTCCCCTCGATCCGCATGATCTGTCTTTTCTACAGGAATACCGCACTGCAAGGCTAAAGGAGAGAGTATTAACAGACTAAGTATTGCGTTAACCATTCTTTGCACACTTTTAGTAGTAGGATATGCCGAGCGTGCTGGAGGACTATGGTCTGGAGCGGAAAACAAATTGAGTCGGTCAGAAGTAGCATTTTTACAGATGCCACCTCGGCCGACTTTTTTAGTAGCAAAAAAGGAGGAACATGTTACCTTTGTTATCGGTGATCCTATTCATACTATTATCCCTCGGGATACTCGGACTACTACCGCGCAAACAGACGAATCATACTCACCACCTCGGACACAATCCAGACGATTGTCCGAACAAGAAACCAGAGCAATCATCGAATCATCTATCGGTAGCCAATCCTATATCCGAGTCCTTGTTAACCAAATCAGGCACGAGTCCGGTTTCCAAACAGCCGTTATATCGGGAACAGGTGATTACGGTATCGCGCAAATCAACCTCCGGAGTCATCCAGACATCACAGCTGATCAGGCGTTCGATCCTAACTGGTCGCTTCGTTGGTTTTCAGGAGTGATGGCCGATAAAATCAACCGTCTTGGCCTGCGGGCAGCCCTGGCAGCCTATAATGCCGGGGAAGGCGGGATTAAAAACCCAAAAAGCAAAGGTTGGCAGTATGCCGACAAGATTCTTGCCATGTGACCCGGGGCGTAAGCCCCTATGCGGACGTAGCTCAAGGAGAGCAGTCGCTTCGGCGACAGGTTGGTGGCTCGTACCCACTCGTTCGCTCCAACTGGCCACATGGGGCAACCTATGGGGTCACAAGTAGCCCTAGTGTATTTATCTTCACCCCACTACCTTAACAAGGAGGAATCATGCCATGTTGGAAATCGGCACGACCAGCACGGCAACCTATCCAGCGAGCCTGATTCATCGGTTTGTTGAGTTTCTGAAGATTGTCCTCTCTGGTTTTGATGTTGATTGGCAGTATGACGTGCAATTGGCCGTGCGAGAGGCATTGGGTAATGCCTATTATGTTTCTATCGCTCACGATTGGGATATTACCCTTGAGGTAACTGTCTATCCATCACATATCAAATTCATGGTTGAAAACATGGGTACGTTTGACTACAGCGAATGGATGGAGCGTGACTTGCCCGACCACCAGGCCGTATCGGGCCGGGGGATCTGGATTATGCGCCAACTCACGACCGACATGTTCTACACCATCGTTAATAATCGTACGCAACTGTATTTGTTTTTCCGCTATGAGTAATCAGAAGCTTGGTATTTGTCCACTGTGTGGTATCCATGGCCCACTAACTGAACACCATGCAATTTGGCCGGGACGTAAAAAGGGATCACGGTACTACAAACACCCGATGCGAGACATAATGGTCATCCTCATCTGCCGATTGTGCCATGATATTATCCACGAATACTACGGTGAAACACGCTACCAACGACAGGCATGATTCTTTCTGGGGAGCCACACACTCCCCACCTTCCCTTGGCCCATGATGGGGATAGTGTGTCTCGACCGCACACTGTTTGAGCTTCTCTTGTCATGGGCTGTGGGGAGGTATGTGATGTTTCAACGAAAATACCGTAATCAGCGGGTCATGAACACGAAGGGAACCTTCGATTCAAAAATGGAATTTGGTGATTATCTCTGGCTTGAGTCACTTCTAAAGGCAGGGAAGATCATAGGGCTTGAGAAACAGGTGAAGTTCGAGATTCGGATGAATGGCAAGTTGTGGCGTACCCACAGGGTTTATTTTCGTGTCACCTTGCCTGACGGCCGCCAGAAGTACGTGGAAACTAAAGGATTCGCCACTGAGATCTGGAAGCAAAAGCGGGATGCGATTCTCTTGCTCTATCCGGAGGTCATCTATCTTACGAACCCAACAGAGCGGGAATTATTGGCATAGGGGGAGGTTGTGGTATATTGGGGTGAATCGTGGGAGGTATTATGGCCGAAAAACTATTGTGGCCGATTGAGAAGTTGAAGAATTGGGATAAGAATCCCAGGACAATCAATAAAGACGATTTTGATCGTCTTAAACGGCAAATTAACCAATTGGGGCAATACAAGCCGTTGATTGTAACGACGGACGGGGTAGTTCTCGGTGGGAATATGCGTTTGCGGGCTTACAAGGATCTTGGTATTTCTGAGGTTTGGGTAAGTGTCGTCGACGCACCGACAGAAAAGGAATGGGTGGAATACGCCTTATCTGACAATGATCGGGCAGGGGAATATGACCAACAGAAACTAGCTGAATTAGTCCTGGCTGTCCCATCATTGCGGTTGAATGATTATCATGTCGACCTTTCAAAATCCACCCCGCTGGCCGATCTGGCTGACCGATTCCAACCAAGCAGTGAAAATCCACCGAGCCTTGATCGACTCAATGAGAAGCAAGTAACCTGTCCGGAATGTGGCCATGAATTTACGGCTTGATTGGTGTACCCACCAAGCAGCGAAATATGCCTGTGAGAGTTTTCACTATTCCCACAGCCTCCCTGCGGGTAAACTCGTGAAGATCGGGGTGTGGGAGGATGAAAAGTTCATTGGATGCGTTCTCTTTAGTCGTGGGGCCAACAACCACATTGGTAGCCCATACGGACTAGATCAAACACAGGTATGTGAATTAACGAGGGTCGCTTTGAGCACACACACACACACACAGTCACCAAGATTCTCAGTATTGCAATCAAGATGTTGTTCAAACAAAACCCCGGCCTCCGCCTTATTGTCAGTTATGCCGATGCTGACCAAAACCACGAAGGCAAAATCTATCAGGCAGGCAATTGGTTATATGAAGGTCATGTTAATAAAGGGACGCGGAGTGCATTTATCGTCCGGGGTAAAAAAGTTCATCCAAAGACTATCCATAGTATGGGTGTCAAACAGTCACTTGAGGCAGTCCGTAAACATCTTGACCCACAGGCTGAATACTTCATTAGTAAGGGAAAACACAAATTCCTTATGCCACTAGATCAGGATATGAGAAAATACCTAGGAGAATATCTGCGCCGGAAGCAAAGAATCGTTGCGACTCCCATCCAGGGAGTAGAGGGCAGTGAGAGTCTGACCCCGGCGCTCCAATAGCTTATGAAAAAGAAAAAACAGCCTACTATAAAAGTCAAAAAGAAGGTTGGGCGACCTGAAGCAATCACGAAAGAAAAGGTCGAGCTACTTCGTCAAGCATTCATGATTGGTGCGTCTGATCGTGAAGCATGTGCGTACGCAGAAATCAATCCAGCAACCCTGTATGACTATCAGAAACGTCATCCAGAATTTGTCGAGCAAAAAGAGGCATGGAAAGAAGGTCCGATTCTGCGGGCACGGCAGACAGTTGTTGATGATCTTAAACACCCGGAAACGGCAAAGTGGTTTTTGGAACGAAAAATGCGTCATGAGTTTGCTAAAAAAACTGAACTTGGCGGCGAACTCGAATTAAAGACCGCCCTGGTAAAATTCGTCGGTGATGACGATGAATCCAACGATTGAGGTCGAGTTTCTTAAGCCCTTCAAAGAGCTATTCAATCCCTACTGGCGATACATCGTCCTCTACGGTGGTCGGAACTCTGGTAAAAGCTATCAGGTGGCAGAGGCGTTGATTCTTCGATCCCGTAGGGAGCAGCTTCGGATTCTCTGTACCCGGGAGATTCAGAAAACGATCAAGGATTCTGTCCACAAACTTCTTAAGGATATTATCGAGAAGTATGGGTTTGATGAGTTCTACATCACCAAGGACTCAATCAAAAACCTGGCGACAGGCAGCGAGTTCATCTTCAAAGGATTGCGGTCAAACATCAACGAGATCAAAAGTACCGAAGGCATTGATATTTGTTGGGTCGAGGAGGCTCAAGGAGTGACCAATGAGTCCTTGGACATTCTCACCCCAACCATTCGTAAGGAAGGGTCACAGATCATCTTCACCTTCAACCGATTTACCGAACTCGACCCAGTGTTTGTGAAATTCGTGCTCCATAAGCCGGATCGTACCTATGTGAAGATGGTCAATTTTGATGTCCTCGAACGTCACGGCCTGCTCACTAAAGAGATTCAGCTAGAGATCGAACACGATAAGAAGAACTATCCGGCATTGTATACCCATAAATGGCTTGGGGAGCCATTGTCGCAAAATGAGTTCGCTATCATCGGCCGGGATGATATTCTGAAAGCAATGAATCAGGAGGTTGAGTTAACGGGCCTTAAAGAAGTCGGGGTGGATGTAGCCCGGTTTGGCGGTGACCGCAGCGTATTTTGGATGCGCCAGGGTCGCAAGACACTCAAATGGGAAACTCACGAGAAAAAACGCACGACTGAGACGTGTGATCTATTAGAGGACTTCCTAGGGTTTGATACACGGATACTACTCAAAATTGATGATGGCGGGGTTGGCGGTGGTGTCGTTGATGAGATGATTAAGCGTGGTTATCATGTCATCGCAATTAACTTTGGTGGTGAACCGAAAGATAAGGACAAATACCCCAATCTTATTTCGGAAATGTGGTTTTCGTTTGCCAGTCTGGTGACTGATCTTGAACTGCCACTTAACCAGGATTTGCTCATGGAACTATCTACTCGCCAATGGTCGATGGATCGATTTGAACGTCGGTGCATTGAAAGTAAAGACCAATACAAAAAGCGTGGCTACCGTAGCCCGGATCTTGCTGATGCCTGCATTTTGGCCTATTTTCAGCGGGATATGAGCCTGCCAAAATCACCTGAGACGGAACCCGATCAGGGTGGTAAAGTATTGCCCAGTTTAATGTCACGGAAATTTTAGAGTATACTCAAGCTAAATAAGGAGTGCGGATGGCGACAAAAAGAAAAGTCGATCTCAATACCGAGCTTGGCGGGACTGGTACAGTCATCACTGGCGGTATCATCTCCGACAATGACTATAATTCCGATCTCACTGGTATCAATGGGATCGATATTTATGACCAAATGCGTAAGGGTGATGCGACTGTCCGAGCCACACTCCTCTCAATGAAATTGCCGATTATCTCCTCCAACTGGACAGTTGAACCAGCCAGCGAGGACGAGCAGGATCAGGAGATTGCTGAGTTTGTTGATAAAAACTTATTCGAAGATCTCGATATGAGTTGGCCGGAGTTTCTCCGCCAGGCACTCCTCTATCTTGACTATGGCCGGATGGTGTTTGAGAAGGTCTATACAACCAACGTCTATGGCCAAATTGTCCTCAAGAAACTTGCCCCCCGTCTCCCACAGACCATCTATGCCTGGGAAGCTGATCCAGGCGTGCCGGGGATTCACCAGATCATGCCGACGGGCGGTGAAGCTAAAATTCCAATGGAGAAGCTCTTGGTGCTGGTTAACGAAAAAGAAGGTGATAACTGGGAGGGGATCTCCATCCTCCGGTCCGCTTATAAGTCGTGGTATATGAAGGACGCATTCTATAAGATCGACGGCATTGCCCATGAGCGTCAGGGTGTCGGTATCCCGTATGCGGTCGTGCCCGATGGTGCGTCAGCAACCGACCAAGCCGAGGCTGAAGAATGGCTGAAGAATCTGCGGGCCAATGAACAAGCTCGCCTCAAATACAAAAAGGGATGGGAGTTCGGATTCCTGGATGCCAAGGCCGGAAGCAACCGCCAGATCATGCCTGCAATTGCCCACCATGACCGCCAGATTTCAAAAAACACCCTGGCACAATTTTTGGAATTGGGTGCAACATCTTCTGGCTCTCGATCACTGTCCGAAGACCAGAGCGAACTATTCTTGCTCTCGCTCAAAGCTGTCGCCCGCTACATTGCTGATACCATCACCAATCAGGTTATTAAACAGTTGGTGGATATGAATTTCTATGTTGAGAAATACCCCTATCTCAAGTTCTCAAACATTGATAAAACCGATGTGAATATGCTCTCGACAGCCCTGCAACGCATTACCCAATCTGGCATGTTAACGTACGATCCCGGCCTTGAACGGCATATTCGCAATGAGATGGGCTTGCCTGAATTGCCCGAAGACCTGAAGGAAGAGAAACCCAAAGAAAAATCGACACCAAAGCCATCAGAAGACGAGTCGGATGACGAGAAATTGTCTATGACGGAACGGGAAACCTTGACAGAAAAAGTTATGACCATGTTTGAAAAGGTTGACCATGCTCTCACTGAAGGAAAGTAGTTACGAACTCGCCGAGCTATATGCGTCACTCCAGCCAGGCGAGGGGTGGCATCCTGAGTACAAAAAGGATCGGGATGCCTTCAAAAAATTGATTGCGACGAATATCAAGATTCGCCGTCATTTCACCCGCTATTTTCGTGATCTAGCTGGTCGGGTTGGTCAACGGGTCAATTGGGGAGAATACAATGCTCGTCTCATCAAGGCTGCGGAACCGCTTATTACGGACGATTGGCCAGAGGAGATCGTGACGATCAATGTTGATCTTGACCAGATTCTCTTTGATTCGTTCTCGATCGGGGCATTGGCCCAAGAGGCAGACTTTGGGTTTTCGTCTGGGTTTATGCCAGGTGATGATCTCGCCCAGGCTGCGTTGCGGAAGTATACCCTTCGGTTGGCCGGGGATATTAACGAGACAACGATCAAGCAGGTCAAACAAAATCTCCTATCGTCACTCAAGCAGGGCTTCAACCAATCCCAGGCCACAGACCGTCTAGCGAAGTTGGTTGATAATCCCTACCGGGCTGGCATGATTGCCCATACGGAGACTGTCCGAGCGTATTCGGAAGGTGTGCTGAGCGTCGGGGAACGGGTAGGAGCCGAGTATAAAATCTGGTTTGATGGTCAGCCAGGGGCGTGTAACGTCTGTCGACCATTAGATCGGATGGAAGTTCCGTTTGATGAGGATTTCCCAACATTGCTTGGCCCCCGACGATCCACCCCTGCTCACCCATGGTGTAAATGCCTGACAAAGCTTAAACTAAAATAATAATGCAAGAAGGAGTATCTATGCCGTACCCGGGAATGTCTAAATCCATGCAGAAGAAAATGGAAAAGTGTGTCGCTGAAGTCATGAAGGACGGGAAACCAAAAGAGAATGCCATCGCCATTTGTCGTACTCAGCTCAAGGCGTCAGAAAATGTCTATGGCATGATTGATCTGTTTAAGGGCTCAGAAGGCCAGCCGGTATCCCGTGTCCAACTACTTATTGCTGCCAAGTTCAACACAGAGAAGTATGGTGAGTTTGAAGTCACCACGACCCACCTCGAGCAGATGGTAGCCAATGAAAACATCCGTAAGGGTATTCCGATTGATATTGACCACGATGGCGGAGAGGCTGCGGGTTGGATTACCAATTTGGCCATTGAAAACGGCAACGAGTTATGGGCCGATGTCGAGTGGAATGATCTTGGCAAGGATAAGCTGAAAAATAAACGCTACCGCTTCATGTCACCTGAGTTCACCTTCAACTACATTGATCCCGAGCATGGAACATTTCATGGGGCAGTGTTGATTGCCGGGACGCTCACCAACCGTCCATTGTTTAAGCGACTTCAGGCATTGACAGCCAGTGAAAAATTGACAGATGAGGAGAAGGAGAAATATAGTAAAATCAGCCTATTCCTCAAAGCAGATGAGGAACAGAAGGAAGGAGACCCAATGCTTACACTCGAGGAAATTCGAGAAAAAGATGTGGCCGACCTTACCGATGAGGAGAAAGCGTTTTTAAATGAACACGCTGATGAACTCACGGATGAGGATAAGGAGAAGTTCGGCGATGTCTTGGAAACTGAATCTGAGGAGTCTGAAGATGCTGATTCAACGGATGACGAGTCCGAAGAGTCTGAGGAATCTGAGGATGAGTCAGATGAATCGGACGATACGGATGACACAGAGGAATCCGATGAAGCCGATGGATCGGCTGAGGACAGTGGCGACGGTGAGGGTGGTGCTGAGGATGCGGTCAAGGGTAAAGAAGCGACCGTTACCATTAGTGCTGCTGAACTGGCGACGCTAAAGGCTCAGGCCGAGGAAAACAAAAAGTTGAAGACGGAAACCTACGTCAACAAAACGTTCATTGCGTCTGAAAAGGGTGGGAAGGTATACCCGAAAGCACGCGGGCCGTTGGTTGAATTGGTGATGTCATTCAATGACAAACAGAAGGAACTGTTTGAAAAGGTCATGGATGCTGTTGCTGAGATCAAATTGAGCGAGGCTGGTTCATCAGCTGCTGAAATTGCTGATCCGGTGGCCAAGATTGACCAGCTAGTTGAGGAAGCGATGAAGGCTGACGAAAAACTTAGCCCAGGCAAAGCCCTCCTCAATGTTTCCGAGGCACATCCAGAACTTTTCAAGCGTGTTGAAGATCAGGCATAAGCCTAGAAAGGAATAACCATGTCGCAATCCAATTACGGGCCGATTAAAGGATTCAAGGCAGGTGCTGACCTGTCCGCAAAGCAATTCTTCATCGTGAAGTTTACGGCTGCCAACACCGTCGGTCTTGCGTCTGCTGCAACCGATGTTTTGCTTGGTACCCTTCGCAACAAACCAGAGCAAAATGAGACTGCCGAGGTTCATCTCATTGGTGCTGGTGGTACGGCTAAGGTCAAACTTGGTGGTTCTGTCACAGCTGGCAACTTCCTTACCGCAGATAGTGCTGGCAAAGCGGTTGCTACTACCACAACGGGTAACTATGTGTTGGGACGGGCACTCGAGGATGGTGATGCCGATGATATTATCGAATTTGTCCCAATGGGCCACGGTCGCTACGCTGCTACTGCCTAAGATTAGTGAGAGTTAGAACGAAAGGAACGCCATGCAAGTACGTGATGCATACGCCGATAAGGTGTTGCGCAACCTCTCAGTGAAATACTCGAACATGCTTAACGGCATGGGCTATATTTCTGAGAAGATTTTCCCGGTGGTCAAAGTCGACAAGAAAACTGGTATCTACTTCGAGTACGATAAGACCAACCTTCGTATACCGTCGAATACCCGTCGGACGGGTCGTGCCCGAGCCAATGAAGTAACTTACAACGTCACTCAGCAGACCTATGGCCCGTTGAATGACCATGCGCTTGAACACTTCATTGATCGAGATGTCCTTGAGCAGTATGATAGCCCGCTTGAGCCTCGCACCGATGCAACCGAGCTCTTGACTGAGGCGATCTGGCTTGAGAAAGAAAATGCTCTCGCGACTACTCTCGCCGACACAGCTATTATCACCCAGAACACCACCTTATCTGGCACGTCACAGTGGAGCGATTACGCTAACTCCGATCCGTTTGCCAACATCCAGACCGCAATCAACACGGTCAACACTGGTTCTGTTCGTATGCCAAACACCATCTTCATGGGCTACGACGTGTGGGCGAAACTCATGCACCACCCAGATCTCCTTGAGCGTGTTAAATACAGCCAGTTGGCCGTCTTGACCCTCGAACTCTTTAAGAGCTTGTTCTCGGAAAGTGGTATCGCAAATGTCTGGGTCGGCAATGTTAAGAAGAACACCGCCGATGAAGGTCAAACTGACGCGATTGGTCAAGTTTGGGGCAAGCACCTATGGGTTGCATACGTTGAGCCTTCACCGAAGATTAAGGCTCCATCCCTGGGCTACACCATGACCCTCCGTTCACCACGTGAAGTGGAACGCTGGACTGAGCCGGGTGTGAAGGGTGAGTTCGTCTCGGTATCTGACTACTACGAACAGAAAGTTGTCGCTGCGAACGCTGCCTACCTTGTCAAAAACGCAGTTGCCTAACTAGGTTAAAGAGAGGAGATGTCATGATCTTACTTCGTAAGACGGTCTCCCGACTTCAAACTGGTATCGGACTCCAGCTTCGGGATAGTCTCGGGGCTGGAGTCGTCTGGTAATACATCAATAAATCACGGGAGGAACAATGAAATTAGAAGTCTTAAGCACAATTATGCATGATGGCGAAACATATAATGCCGGGGATAAGATGATCGTTGATGCCGAAATCGCTCAGACCTTGATCGATGCTGGTGCTGCTCGTCAGGAATCTGAGGTTACGAGTGAACAGGCTGAAGAGCCCCAGGAAACAACCGAAGAAGTGGTTGGTGGACCAACCAACGAGACAGAAGAAGTTGAAGAAAAGAAAACCAAGAAATCAAAGAAGGGGGCCTAAATGACGAAGGTTACTCGTCGTTTGCGTGGACGAACGGCACTCGATAGTGCCGTAATCAACGGCCAGAATATGGACGATATCGCAACCGAATTGGCTGCTCTTGATGGTGTGACAGCTGACGCCACTGAAATTAACCGCCTTGACGGTGCAACGACTGGCGCAGCTGTACCGAGTAAAGCCGCTCTCTATAGCCCTGACGGTCGCCTAGCGCGCGCGAGCGCAACTAAGGCCGCCGCTGGCACTGTTCAAGGAGATGCAACCGCTCTTACAGCTGAGATGAACATTGTGACTGGTGCTGATGGTACGGCTGGCGTCCGATTGCCAGCGGGTACAGCAGACCACGTTGTAATTGTCGTAAATACTGGCGCACAAGCTCTGAAGGTTTATCCTGCGACTGGCGCACAGATTAACAGCGCAGGCGCAAACGCTCCTGTTAACCTGGGTGGTGAGCGTATGGCAGTCTTTATCTGCCGCTCAACAACTCAATGGTACTTTGACGCAGTGTTGCCAACGACGACAGCAACTCGCGATGAACTTCAGAAACTTTCAGGGTTGACTGCCGAAACTGATGAATTGAATGCGCTTGCCTTTGGAAAACTTCGTACAGATACAACTGGCACAGGCACAATCAATACAAATCGCCTAATTTCTGTCGACGGTGCAGGCGATTATGTTGAGGCTGACACTAACGAGGCGAACATTGTCGGGATTAACGACGAGGGTGCGCAGGTTGTTGATGCCGCGATGTTTATGGGTATCTACGGCAATTTCACGGCTGTTGCAGATGGCCCAATCCCTTACGGCGCGCGACTCAAATCCTGTAAAGCTGGCCGCGTAGGCGTATTAGTTGATAGCTCGTTTGCAAACGTTACAATTGACTCTGATACTGGCGGCAACTTTGCTAATCAACCAGCTAATGACTCAGTAACAATTGTTTCAGATTCAGCTGGAGACACACAAACCGTTTCAATTTACGGTACAACTAATGGTGGTGTAACTGTAGTCAAGGAAGACATCGTTCTGACTGGTGTGACACCTGTTATCACAGTCAAAGCCGACTGGGGTGTTATTCTAGGTATTGAATTATCTGGCAATGCAGTTGGCACAATCACTTTCACTGAAACGTCTGGCGCACAGACAATCACAACTATCACCGCGGGTAATGCCTCGAAAGGTGTTGTGAGTGTTCCAGTGGGCGATCAACCAGCTTACAATGTTCCTCCGCGAGCTTTTGCTGATGCGGGGACGACTAAAGTTATTGGAATTGTCGGTACGGATGGAGACTACACTGCGTCGCTTAAAGCTGTAACGCTTGCTGGCGCAACAGTTGTTGATTTCCCAGCCGATATGAATAAGGTCACAAAGCTGCTTGTGGGTGATGTCGAAAGTGCCCGGACAGCAACAGTGACAATTGGTGCAGCCGAAGATCAATCTCGGAAGATCGGTAAGGCACTCGGCAATGCTGCTGCCACTGATGATCCGATTGATATTCTGTTGTCGCTCTAGGCGGTATGTATGGCAAAGATTCAGTATGTAAACAAGGTCGTCGATGTTCTGGCTTCCGCTGCGCGGGCTGCTGGTGTAGCTCAGGCAAGCACAGTTCTCGATGTTGAGGATTTTCGTGAGGCGACGCTCTGGGTTGACTTAACAGCCATCGGTGGAACACCCGATACGACAGCCCTGGATGTCAAACTCCAGTGGAGTCCTGATAGTTCTGGGGAAAAGTGGGTGGACGTAACAAGCGGATCTGTCCAGCAAATGACTGGTGTCGATAGTGAACTGATCGCTGCCAAGGAAATTATCCAGGCCAAGCGATTACGGGCGCTGTACACCCTCGCTTTCACAAACGGGACAAACCCAACGGCGACCTTTCAAGTATCAATCGGTTTGACAAAGTTTTAACGAGTTAAAACGTGTAGCAGAGGCAGGATTCCAGCAATGGGCCTGCCTCTGTTATATTGAGGGTATATGGACGCTCATAAGAATCTCGCTGAATCAGTTATCACTGTTGCTCCCTCACCATCACTGACGGGCACAACATTGACGATTACAACTGGCGAAGGCGGGAGATTCCCGGCTGCACCATTTAATTGTACGATTTGGCCCGATGGGGCGGAGGCGACACTTGATAATGCTGAAATTGTCCGTGTCACAGACAAAGGTGCTGGACACAATTGGACAGTCACGCGGGCCCAAGGTGGCACAACTGCTAAGGCGATTCAAGCTGGTTACCGTATTGCTAACACTATTACAGCTAAAACATTTGAGGACATTGAGGATGAATTTGATCTATACGCGCTTTTAGCTGGCCGTGCTGGTGGTCAGATACTTTATGGCGGATTAAATCTCGGAGAATCACTTACAATTGGTAGCAATGCTGCCAGTGGTACGAATATCACACTCACCGACTCAGCACTGGATCTTAATATTGGTTGGTTCGCTGGGTCACTTACGCACGCCAATACAGATAATCGAACGTACACGCTGCCAGATGCTACGGGAACGGTCGCACTCACGTCAGACTTCACCGATCAACTTAATTGGTTTAGCAACATCACGATGTCTGGGAGGCTTTGGGGTGGAATAATCACCGATAATGGTGACGGGACAGTTGCGATTGCAGCGGGTGGTGGACTCTCGAAAACAGATGACGCTGGCCCATCAGCAGTACCGACTTCCTTGAACGAAGGGCAGGGTGATACAGTTCATTATGTCTCTTGGGATGCAGTGGCGTCGCTCGCGTTAACGGATAATGCATACAACTACATTTACTACGACTACGAGACAGACTCGATTCTTGCGACGACCAACTATTATGCTATTTCGTTCACGCGTGAGTTTACGTTAGGTAGCGCATATCGTTCTGGGACAACAGTAACTGTTCGCCTTTGCGGAACAAACGCGTGGAACTTCAACCGTCGAGTTCAGTTATTCGGCGAAGAAGTGTACCCGATCAAACGTGCGTCAGGGATGATCGTCAGTGAAACTGGGACACGGAACATTGCGGTTACTGCTGGCGTCCTATGGGCGGAACTCGTTAATCGGTTCACAACCACTGCGTTCGACAGCTCAGGTGCTGGCAGGTTTACGTACTGGTACAGGAACGGAGTTGGTGGTTGGACTTCGGTTGCAACGCAGAGCCAAATTGACAACACCCAGTACGATGATGGCGATGGGACACTCGGGACGCTTACAGCTAATAGATATGGCGTTCACTGGGTGTACGTCGTCCATGACTCAAGCGTTCATGTCGTCTACGGACAAGGCGATTACTTACTCGCACAAGCACAAATCACCACTCCACCAGCAACACTCCCTGGAATCATCTCATCATATGCGACGCTCGTTGCGAGGATTATTATTCAGAAGAGTTCCGCGACGTTTGAGGAGATCGACAGTGCGTTTGATATCGTTCTCGGTAGCTCAAGTGTAACGAGCCACAACGATCTCTCTGGTATTCAAGGCGGGGCTACTGGTGAGTATTATCATCTTACGTCAGCAGAGCAGGCAGTCGTTCAGGCTACGTCTGGATCGAATACTGGCGACCAGCTCACGTTTAAGACCATCGCAGTCGCCGGGCAAGACGATGTTGTCGCAGATACAGCGACTGATACGCTTACGCTGGCTGCTGGATCAAACATTACGATCACGACAGATGCCGCAACGGATACCGTCACGATTGCATCGAGTGCCGGCGCTGGCGGGGTAACGAGTCTCAATACACTCACAGGCGACCTGACGATTGCTGGGACGACGAACCAGATTACGGTTACGCCATCTGGGTCAACGCTTACGCTCTCGACGCCACAAGATATTCACACGGCTGCTGCGCCGACGTTCGCTCGCGCGACATTGACTGGTGGGACGATTACGGCATCAGCTCCGGCAATTACTGCGACACAAACCTGGAATAACGCGGCAGTCACGTTTGCTGGGTTTTCACAGAACGTTACGCCGACTGCTGCGGCTGTCTCCTCGTATTCATTCCGGTTCACGATCGGCTCGGCGTACTTCCAGCAAGGGATTAAGGGGAACCTTCTCCAGGTTGCTACGCTAGACACAGCGAACCCGACTGCTGCGAATGACCTAAATATTACATTTAACAACGGGACGTACTCGTACACAGGGTTCAAGGTCGCAGTCACGAACACGGCATCGTCGACGACTTCTCGGGTATTCAATCTAGGGTCTGGCAGCAACACGCTTCAGATGAATATGGTCGGTGGCTTACTCCATACTGTCAACTTAAACTCTGGGTCATATACGAGCGGTATCTCTTCAACTCAGACATGGAACAACGCCGGATTTACAGATAATGGCCTCCTCATCGCCGTTACGGACATAGCATCTGCTGCTGCCAGCCGCCTCATCAAGACGACGGTCGGTGGAACAGAAATGTTCGCTGTCGGGAAAGACGGGAGAATCTACGCGCCGATGTACCAGTTCCTCGGCGGGACAGTCTCGGTGCTCTCGGCTGCTGGCGACAATAACAAAGCAGCCCTCGGTGGAGCGTTTACGTTTAACTCTGCAGTTGCAGGTGCATATACATATCACGGACTACTTATTGATCTCACTGACACGTCATCGGCTGTTGCGTCGTCGCTCATCTATATGAAAACAGACGGATCTGAACGGTTCCGGCAGTACAAGGACGGCCGGTTAAACGTTGCGACCGCCGAGCAGACATCGAACGTCGGGAACGTCTTTAACTTCACCACGACACTAAACGCTGCATTCGTCATCCACTCATTCGACGTTGATGTGACGAACACTGCATCTGGTGCTGGATCGACGAAGTTCCGTGTTACTACAGACACGACTCCTGACTTGCGTGTTATGAATACCGGGTCTGTCGTCGTCGGGAACGCTGCACTCGCTACGAACGCAACGACCGGATTTTTCTACTTCCCATCGATGGCAGGAGAAGCGTCTGGGACTCCGACAGCATTCACCGGACTTACCCCAATGGCGTACGATACGACGAATAACCAGCTCCAAGTCTATGATTCTGGCTGGCAGGTTGTCGGAGATCTCGTAAAGCTCGACGAAGCGTCAGGAGCGGCAGCGTCGTACTCGTTTACGAATATCCCATCTGGCTATCGGAACCTCATCGTGGTGTGGAGTGGCCGGAGCGATACCGCAGCAACGAACGCTGTCGCGTACATCCGTGTGAACAACGACGCGAATGCAAACTACGACTTCTCACGAATCATCTTGAACGGCACGAACTTCAGCTTCTCGGGTGGAAGCATCAACCAGACATATTATGATGCTGGGGCAATGTCCGCTGCTTCTGTCGGAGCAGGTAGGATTGGTTCTGGGAAGGTAATTATTCATAACTACGCTGACACCACGCTGTACAAGTCATTCGAATCTGAGTCCGGTGCACGCCTCGGTAACAACGCCGCTGATATGTGGAACTTCCGCAACGCAGGTGAGTGGCGTAGCACAAGCGCAATTACCCGTGTCGACGTTATTCCATCGGCAGGGTCATTTGTCGCTGGATCAGTTGCGACATTGTATGGACAGAGATAAGGAGCATTATGGCATTAATAAAAGATGTAGAATTAAATGGTGGCGTAACCGTCCAAGGAGCATACCACAGGATTGAAAGGGTTAACCTATTCACGCCGAAGGGTGAAAGTACCTGTGTGGTCACTGTTGCTGTGTATAAGGATTCAGATGCACGAGCAGATAATATAACAACGCCGATAGAACTCAGGGAATACCCAATCAAGTTTCCGAATGATAGAATTGGTAACATTTATGCCCAGTCGTATGTATTATTAAAACAGTTAGCAATATATGAAGGAGCAATCGATGCATAATTTATCTCTTACAGACCTCAAGGCGTATGCCTACGACCTCATCTCACGACTCGAAGCTATCCAGGGCGAGCTACAGGCGGTAAATGCTGCAATAGCAAAGAAGCTTAATGAGCAGCAAGAACAAACAACCAAAAATATTGAAAAAACCGCCGTTGAAAAAATTTCCAAAAAAAATAAAGATGAATCAGCAAAGTAGGTAACAATGTTCGGCGGATTTGGTTATGCCATACCACAATTTGGTGAACCGCTACCAATTATTACTAGACCTTGGTGGATTGATAATTTTGATGATTGGGTGAGCGACATTCTACAGGATTGGTACGATGTTGCCGCACCTAATTGGTATGTCGAATCACCGGTAGATTGGAAAAATAGTACAATCCAGGTTGGTATTCGGATGCGGGCAGCTGCAACCTGGTCAGCAGGTTCCTATCCGACCGAGTTTGATTTCACAACGACCCCGATTGGGAGTATTTTCAGTTTTGTTCGCGCAGTGATTGGCCCGGATGGACGGTTTGGTATTGGTAATATGACAACTGCCGATACAGCGGGGCAGTTGGATGTTCGACAGCAATCATCGGCTGGGGCAATCCCAGTTCTTCGTCTTGAACAAGACGACGTTAGCGAGGAGTTCCTTCGCCTCATTGGTCAGTCCACAACTGATGCCAGCCAATCGCTTGTCGATGCAGCAGACATGCCAACGCCAGGCACGATCGTAGGTTGGTTTAAGGTCTACATCGAAGATGAACAAGCCACAAACCCGATCCCTGATGGGGTGTATTACGTTCCATTTTATAGTGCACCAACGGTTTAGCTGGTATGCTAATGCCAAATATGTAGTAGGAGGTAATCAATGCGTTCACTCGATACAACTCAAACGTTCACAACCTTTGAGGGTGAGGTCGTCACCTATAAAAAAGATGCTCAAGACCGAGCAGCCATCCCGCAACCTTTGGACTTACGGGCAGTGATCTTGTCTTACTGTAAGGCCGTAGATCGGCTTGGGGTGAGTGATAAGGATCAGGCTAATGCCTACCCGATTGGTCTTAAGATCGCCGTTGGTGAGGTTTTGTCCAATGACGAATATGACAGTCTGAAACGAATGATGGACACCTTGGGCCTGTGTAAGTTCCCGAATGGTGAACATGAGTATCTTTGGCGCATTGAAGTCCGTAATCAGGCTAAGGAAATGGTTGATAAAGCTGTCACGGTAGACGAGCCGAAGGTGTAAGGTGTTTGGCGGTTTTGCTTTTGGAAAGGCGAAATTTGCCCAGCCAACTGCTGGAGCAGGGGGAGTTTTTGGACGATTCCGTACTGTTTTGACGGCTGGGTTTTTGAATATCCTTGGATTGTTACAAAAATCGTTTACCCAAACAGCTACTGACAGTGCTATGATGAGTACAAGGGTTGATGATCAGACGACGCAGTTGCATACCAACCAACCTGCTGCGCCACGAATTATTGGTTCATCAACTACGCCGAGAGTTCGTCGATAAGGAGAACAATGGCTGAAATTATCCGTCTCATTAACTTTAATCCTCTGAACACTGCTGAAAAAAGCAAACTTAATGCCGATGCCGCAGCTTCCCAAGCGGTCATCCAGGCAGAAAATGCTCAGGGGTATGCAACTGACGATTATGTAATTGTGGGCCAATTGGGTAACGAAAAGTCTGAATTGCGTCAGATTTCGTCAATTACCAACCAAAACATCACCCTAACTGCTAATCTGTCGTTTGCTCATAAGCGTTTTGAAGTGATTACCAAACTCCGAGGTAACCAGATTCGTATTTATCGGGCAGTCAATGTAACTGGCAAACCGCCTGCTGATGCCAGCTTCTCTATTTTAGCAACCGTCAATATCGACCCCGAGCAACTCTACAGCGAATATACGGACGCAACAGGTGGGTCGGGATACTGGTACAAGCAAACCTATTACAACTCAACTAGCACTGCTGAAACGCCATTATCTAACTCTGAGGCGATCCGTGGTGGTGATTATGGTCACTATGCCACATTGTGGGAGATTCGGAATGAGGCTGGATTCCAGAATAATGATTACGTGACCGATGATATTATTTCTCGATTTCGTGATAATGCTGAAAGTCTTGTCAAGGGTGCATTGCGGGCTGCCGGGTATACCCTGCCAATTCCGACGGATATTCCTGTTCCGGGCGCACTCAACAATGCGACACTACTGTTGGCTGCTGGGTATCTGCTCCTTCAGGACTATGGGGTTGGGTATGACGGCACCAATAAAGAAGGTACGCAAAAGATCGACCTTGGCAACAAGATCCTTGAGGATATTCGCAACCGCAACATGTATCTGGTTGGGATTGATGAGGTGGCCATTCCGGTGTCTGATTCAGTTGCTGGTTGGCCGGATGACACGACGGCAACGGCTGAGGAAGCCGATGCAGGTGGGGATGTTCTCGTGCGGATTTCAAAGAGGTTTTGATGTTATCACTCACGATTGAACTTGAGGGAACACCTGAGACGTTCCGAACACTCAGACAGTTAGGTATCAACCTGTCTGATTTCAGTCGTGAGTTGAAGGATACTGGCACCTACATGCGAAACTTCATCCAAACTAATGTTTTTGCCACTGAAGGCCAGATCATTGGTGAACCATGGGCTCCGCTCAATCCAGCCTATCAGGCATGGAAGCAGGTTCATTTTCCTGGTCGGGGGACGTTGGAACGCAGTGGAACCATGCGTGGTAATTTTCGATTCAATTACACGGGTGATTATATGCGTTTATGGAACCCAACACCGTATTTTTTGAAACATCAGTTAGGCCGGGAACGGATGCCACGGCGGGTCATGATGAAGATTGATGAGGCACGCCGTCAAGCGATTATTCATATCTTTGAACGCAGTATGCGAGATAAGGTCAGGAGGGCCATTGGCTGATTTTAAGGAAAGTTTTTCAGAGGTTATTATTCGCACCCTCAAGGATAACCTTGGGGATGTTATGCGGGCCTATTTTAATGGTGATCCAGTACAGATCGCTCAATCGCTGTTGCCCTGTATTATCGTTGAAAAAGAGAACCTGACAGTCGAGGTTGGCCCAACCGGAACCGATGAACGTGCTCACCGAATCAATGTGAAGGTCGTGTTCAATAAAAAAGACGATTTCGGAAAAATGCCCGATGAGGCGAATACCCAACGGCGACTTGAGGATTTTACCGAGGGCCTCAACGAAACAACTGGTGAATATGATGATCATACTGTGCTGGGCGTACTACGCCGAAATTTTACATTGGGCAATCTCGTGAATAATCAGATAGTGAATGTTGATTATGGGGTTACCCCCCGACCGCAGGATGTTTTAACGGCCGAGGCTAACATCATTGTGACAATAAGTGATATATTGACGGTAAGTAATCGAACATAGGAAGGAGCAGAATGTTCCGCTATAAAAACATGACTGACCACGAACTCGTTATTACCAATGTTGGGATCATTGCACCACAGGACACCTTTGTCTCTGCGGTCGAAATTGATAACCCAAATCTTGAGTTGGTGACAGAAAAGGAGCCAAAGAAGACAAAGGAAGGTAAGGAGCAATAATGGCCGAACGCATTGCAAATAAAGGGTATTTTGCCCTCAAGGTTCAGGCGACGAAGCCTGCTGCTGTTACACCAAACGACTACATTCCCCTCTATCGTGAAAATCTCACGACCAACATCAATCTTGATGAGGATAATCCGATTGTCGGCCACAAGTTCCTCCGTCACCAAGTCCTTCAGGGGCAGCGATCACATAAGGGGGAAATTTCTGTCTATGCCGAACCCAATACGGCTGCCAAACTGTTTGACATGGTTTTGACTAAAGGCGCACCATCCGGTGGTGGCCCATATACCCATCCATTCACTCTCTCGGCCACGACCGATCCGAATGCTTACACCGTCGATATTGCTAAGGGGGCGATGGTCTTCCGCTACATTGGTGTCGAGGCCTCAGAAATCTCACCGACTTTTGAGGAGAACAAGATGGTGTTGAATCTCAAGGTTTCGGCCCTCAAGAGTTTTTCAGTGCGGGAATTGTCAGGCACCCCAACTGGCACGAACCCCTACACCATCGTGTTGAAAACTGACTATGACCCATCCCCAACTGATGGTTTGGTGGTCGGTGATATTATGACCTTGTTTAAGGCTGATGGTTCGACTGTCAACTTTGCTGTTGCGTCAATTGTTGATGCAACCAGTATTACCACTACGACGGATGTCACTTCCGGGGCTGCTGCTGATTTCATCACGCTTCGCCCTGCGTCCCCGTCCTTCACCATGAAGAGTCCGTTCCTCTGGTCAGCAACCGAATTCCGCTATGGTGCGACGGCTGCTGCTGCTCTGTCTGCTGCTCAGACTCGCCATGAGAAGGGTTCGATGTGGAAGATCCTTCATCCATTTGAGTCAGAGGATGGTGCGATGCGGTCTGGTGCGCTTGATCCGGCTGCATTGGTCCGCCTCCAAGGGGATGCTGAATTTAACTCGAAGTTATTTTTCGACACCGTTGATGATCTGAATCGCTTTAACGCTCGGACAAAGCGGGCGGTGGTTATCCGGCACTTCAGTGAAGGTAGTACGTATGAACTCCGCATTACGATTAACAACATGAAAGCCCGAGCGGGTGGTCATCCACCAGTTGAATCTGGCGGGATTATCTACCAGGAGCTTGATTGGGCGCCAACGTATGACTCCTCAGACGCTCAGGGAGTGGACGTAAAGGTCATTAACAACCTAGCAACGATCTAGTCATGCGGTTGCTGTTACCATCGACAGCTAATCTTAAAGAAGCTCAGCGAGCCTACGTCACAATTAAGACACTCGTACCACTCGGGCCATCGCTGAGCCTTACCCCGACACTGATAGAAAAGGCCACGGCAGCCATTGCCGACTGGAATCTCACTGACGATGCTGGTAACCCCCTGCCAATCACTACTGAAACAGTAGGGGAATTACCAGCGGAGGACGTGCATTATATCGCCAGTCATCTCAAAACTCGCCAGGAGTTTCCGGTTGAAGACCGAAAACGGCTCATCATCTACCTATCAGCGATGCGAGATGGCCGATCTGCCGATGAAGATCCTCCTGTGAGTTACTTACTGTATGTGTATCGACGCAAGTTCGGCTTGTCATGGCAAGAACTTCTCGCGACACCGATTGCAGTAATTGTCCAGGATATTGAATATATGAACCTAGAGAACCAGTTACTACGTAAGACGGAGGAATAAATGCCAAAACTTAGTGAACTATCGAAAACAAAAACCATTACTTTGCCGGATTCAAATATCAAGGTCGTCGTCCTGATTAAGCGGACGTTTCAGTCAGAGATGGATGTGCTCGATATTGAATCAGCGACTGAACGTGGATATTTCGGGGTCATGTCCATTGCCAAATCATGGGATCTGACAGATGACGACGGTAACGTGCTACCAATCACCCGGGAGAACCTCGGCAAATTATCTAAGGATGATGGCAATGTGCTTCTCAATTATGCCCTCACTGCCTTCACTGAGGAGAAGAAGCCAAAACAGAAAGAGCAATCAAAGACATAGTGTGGACGGACTAAATGGCCAATGAGACTGAATTAGTCGTTAATATCAAAGGCAAGGATTCGACAAGGGCTGCGACCAACAGCGTTGCCGATGGCATTAACCGTCTCGGTCAAATCATTGGCTCATCGGTTGCTTTAACGAAACTTAAGGATGGTATTAACAGCGCAATTCAGGCATCGATCAAGTTTGAAAACTCAATGATCGGGGTTGCGACTGTTGCTCGGGCCTTCGATCAGGATGTTGGTGCAACCACTCAGGCAGCCAAGGAACTCGCCTCAGACGGCCTTATGTCCGTGGCAGAATCAGCAACTGCACTTAAGAACCTTCTGGCGACTGGCTTTGCCTTGCCGGAGGCGATTCAACTGATGAATACATTTAAGGATGCTGCCTCATTTAACCGCCAGGGAACGCTGGCTTTTGGTGAGGCCATTGTTGGTGCAACCATCGGTATCAAAAACCAAAACTCGATCATGGTTGACAATGTTGGTATCTCCAAAAACCTATCAAACATCTTGCAAGAGCAAGGGTTATCAGTCAAAGATCTCGGCTTGGTAACCAGTGATACAGCTGTTCGCCAAAAACTCCTTAATGGATTGCTTCGTGAGGGTTCAATTCATGCTGGGGACGCTGCCCGACTATCGCAAACACTTGGGGGCCAACAAGCCCGACTCGATACCATATTGTTCAACCTCAAGGCCCGCCTGGGTGACATTCTACGGGTCGGCTATCAACCACTCATTCAAAACACAGTCAATTGGCTTCAGGAAAACCCGAAGCTCATCACGAGCCTTATTATTGCAGGTGGGGCAGCGACGGCCTTTGCTGCAACGCTTGTCGGATTGCGGAGTGCGATCTTGCTTGTTCAGGCTGCTGCTGCGCCGGTGACGATTGTTCTTCTCGCATTGAGTGCTGTGGTCGGCGGGGTGGTCTTTAATGCCATGAATCGACTCCAGGACAAGATGACGGCGACTGCTGGGACAGTGGCAAGTGATACAAAACAAATGGCCAATGACGCCAAGAAAAACCTTAGTGGTGGTGTCGGGAAACAGGCAAGTGATACAGCGAAACAGATCGCTAAAATCGATGAACAAATGCGCCAAACTCAGCGAAACTTTCGTGAATCACTTGCGAAAATCGTTACTGACCACCAGGACAAAGTTCGTCAATTGGAAGCTCAAATTGCTGAGGAAAAGGGTGATTTTGAGGAAAGCAACAAAGATCGTGCCCTAACCTTCAAACGTCGCCAGGAAGAGATGACGATTGATCATGATCGGAAAGTCAAGGATATTCAGGCCCAGATTGATGAGGAAACTGCCAAAGGTAAATCAGCTGATGAAAAACGACTCGCAGATCTCCGGCTTCGTTTGGCCCGGGAAAATGAGGATTTCACTCGTCATTTTGCGCAAATGGATGAGGACTATAAGGTTGACACCGAGAATGCCAAACGGGAACAAGATGCAAAAACTGCTGCACTGGAGGCCGAATTAGCCCGGGAACGAGAGTTTTTACAGCGTCATAATGACGCCATCACGGAGATCAAAGGTGTCCAACTCCTTGACGAGATTGAACTACTCCGTCGTTCCCATGGTGAACAAATGACTGAGTATGAAGCTCAACGGGTTAATGTTCTTAGCAAAGTTCGGGAAACGACGAGTGGTGTCACCCAGGCATACGAAAGCCAAATTGATGCCCTCAGTGGCACTGGGGAAACAATCGGCATGATGATGGGGTCATCCCTTAAGGATGCCTTTATGCAGGTTGTCCGAGAAATGATTGACGAGGCAAAAAGTATTATTGCCAAGACATTCACCATGAAAAATCTAAAGGAATCCATTGGTGCTGTGGGTGACTGGGCCGCGGCTGGTACATCAAAACTTGAAAGTCTACAAATGAATCAAAAACTTCGGGCTAAGGCTGAGGATAAATATATGGCAGGTGATAAAGATATGGCTGCCAGACTGTTAAAAACGGCAGGTATTACCACGCCAGTTGATGACTACTTTGCCTATACGAAATCCCCTGGCTATATCAGTCCCTTCGCCGATGGCGGTGAATTTGATGCGGGTAAGCCGATGATTGTCGGGGAACGTGGGCCGGAGATTATGGTTCCGAAACGGGCAGGGGTTGTCATCCCAAATGAGCAACTGACAGCCGGGATGGGCGGGCAGGTGACGATCAACAATACCAACTATTTCTACAGCGAAAGTGATCCGCTCATCATGGCCCGGGAGCAAGCCTTCCAGTTGGGGGTACGATGAAAGTTATCTATGTAAATGGATTAAAGATTCATGATATTGCTGATGCGACCCTCAAGTTTTTTGTTTTACAGCCGATTGATGGTCTGGATATGGCCCAGGATCGAACACAGGTATTTGATCGGTCAGGTGAGGATGGAGTATATATTCCACAACAATTCCTCGGCCAACGGCCAATTACCATGCGTGGAAAGATCAACAGTGTCGCCAGCGAAAGTGATTTAGTCACTCAACGTCGGGCACTCATTGCTGCTTGTGCGCCTGAAAAGGACGCCAACGGTCAGCTAGTCCAAAAAATCCTCCGATTTACGGCGATGGATAATGTTGAGTATCGAGTCACTGGTCAAACCAGACGACCGATCATGCCGATTGCCAACATCCGTAATTCATCGTTTATTTTGACGTTTGAGGCCGATACCCCTTATGTCGAAACCTTCACAGCTGTTACCACAAATATCAATGTCCTCTCAGGTGGTGGTTTTACTCTACCTGTCACGTTACCAATCGTCTTTGATGCCGGGATCGGTGGATCAGCAACTGTTACGAATAATGGTGATGCGCCAGCATTCCCTGTGATTACCTTGACTGGCCCACTCACTAATCCTCGAATCATCAATACAACTTTGGGGCGATACATTGAATTGAACTACACCCTCCCGGCTGGCCAAACAATTGAGATCGATATGCTCAACAAAACCATTATCCAAGGCGGGGTAACTAATCGTCTCAGTAAAAAAACCGATGATAGTCAGTGGTGGTGGCTCGATCCTGGTGCAAACGTTATCCAACTCCGTACCAACTCGGTCGGGGAATCGGGCACAGCGACGGTCGTTCATCGGCATACCTATTACGGAGTCTAAATGAATCCAGTCAGTCGATACCGAATTGAAGTCTTCAACTATCTGGATGAACGGGTGGCTGAATTAACGACTCGTGCGTCAGATCGGATGTTGATTCGTCGTCGGAATCGGGCTGATCTTCTCGATTTATCCCTCAATCTCTGGGAGGCTGAAAAACTTGCCATCAAGTCGAATATGGATTTGTTGACCGATATCTTAGCTGTCAACCGAAGTCACATCCGGCTTTATCGGGATAATGTCTTACTATCAGCTGGTGAACTGAAGTTTGCGGAGCCACAGGTAGCCGATTCCCAACCAACCATTCGTATTCAAGCCATCGGCTGGTTGGAACTATTCAGTCAACGATTAACAGGGATTACTCAGAGCTATACTGCAACAGACGCAGGCCAAATTGCCTGGGACCTTATCAATACGTCCCAGAACCTCACCGATGGCGATTTTGGTATTACGCAGGGGACAATCCAGGCCAGCGTTAATCGGGATCGCAGTTATCCGCCCAAGAAGAATATCCGGGACGCAATCATCGAATTGAGTGAGGTTATCAACGGCTTTGACTTTGAGATCACCCCTGAAAAGGTCTTTAACGTCTATTATCCACGGATCGGTCAAGTCCGTGAGGATATTGTGTTCACCTATCCAGGAAACATCCGCAAGATCCGTTTTCCGGTGGATGGGTTTCAAATGGCCAATGAGGTCACGGCCTTGGGTGCAGGCAGCGGTAATGATGTTCTGAACCAAACAGCAGTCGATACCTCATCCCGGGCTGCCTATAAACTGCGTCAGTTATCGGTTAACAAACCTGGTGTCGGGACAGAGACTGAACTACTGGAGAGTGCGGATGAGGCATTGCGTCTCGGAAAGTCGTTTATTTATATGCCATCCATCGTAGTTGATGGTGATATTAGCCCAAGATTCGGTACTTATAACATTGGTGATACAGTCCAGGTTTCCGTCACGGAATACCTGAAAACTCTATCAAAGGTTAACGGTCAGTATCGCATCGAGGAGATGATTCTCACAATTGACCGGGATGGACATGAGATCGTACAGTTGAAATTGAGTAGATAAATGAGCACAAATCCAATTTTCAATGATCGAGATAATTATTTCATGGAGGAGATTCGGAAACTCCGCCGTGAATTGGACGATCAGAAGTTTCTTCAACCACCAACCATCGAACGGCTCGGACTGACGACCTTTTCCGAAAACGTCCCGAACTCTACAATGACTATCGTGACCACCACGCTCACTCCATTATTTAATCAAACATTGTTGGGAACCCTAGAGAGTGACCTGTATCATACCGCAGTCAGTGGGGCGGGCTTGTATCCAACAGGTTCCAATTGGTCAGGAATGATTGGAACAGTTCGCTACGAAACATGGCTATCTAGTGGATTATCTGATGGCAAAAACTTGAAGTACCAACAGGCATTTTATAATGGTAGTGGTAGTGGAATTGATGCCATCTGGCAGCAAACATTCCGAGGTTTTGTGTATACATCATGACGATGCATAAGAAAGTATTTCAGTATCCCGATGGACGACTAGCTTTTGCTGAAATTGCAAAAGGTGTCAAAATTGAGGTTGTCAACATTTCCCAACTGACTGGTGAACGACAGATTGCCGAAGAGTTAGATATTGAGGTTGACGATGCAACATTTTCGGCAGCACAGAAAAATCCTGGTACATTTAAGGTGTCTGGTAAAAAACTTGTCAAGATCAAAAAGGAGAAAGCATGAGTACTTTTGTCGCATTTCTCGACGGAGGTGAAACGAATGATGCCGGGATTGCCCGCGCATCTGCTCCACTGTTTACCAATGATGGTGTACTTGGTGACGCTGATCTCGAACCGACAGAAAACGATACCCCTGACAATACTGTAAAGGTAGCGGCTGGCGATATTGTTATCGGATATGACAGCCCGACGGCTAATCAACAACGGGAAATGTATCGTGGTTGGTTGGATGCTGCCACTACCGTCACCATTGCAGCGAATGCTTCGGGCAATCCGCGGATTGATATTGTTGTTGCCTATGTCGATACCACGGCATTCGGCACACCCAATAACCAGGGCGCATTGAAATTTGCCGATGTTCAAGGGACACCCGCTGCCACACCTGTCGAACCGACAGATGCGAATATCGTGACAGCCCTCGGGGCAGGTGTGCCGTTTGTTCGGATTGCCAAAGTCGCTGTAGCGAATGGTTTTGCCACGATTGTCGATGCGAATATCACTGACCAACGACCCAAGACAAGCACCCCCGAACGATTCCTCGCCGATATTGCCGATAATTTCGTCGCGACGGGTTTCACGTTTGCCACCTCCGCAAGCCTCGTCTCAGCATTCACAGGCGGGCGGGCGTATGTCGGCGGGCGTGTCATTACGAAGCCGAACTACAATCACACGTTCACGGCGTCTAAGGATACCTATGTTGATGTCTCGTCTGCTGACCTACCGACAAGCAACGATGATCTGACCTATACAGCAGTGGCTAATGGTGCTGGTGAACCATCTCTGGCTGCGGGACAGATGCGAATTGCGAAAGTCGTAACTGACGGAACAGCTGTTACAACCGTAACTGATCTGCGACGCCTTTCACCTGGTAAACAACACTATAAACGCCAACTTATCACAACCGATTCAACACAGACCGATATTCAGGAACAGTTTGGGGTGACGTTTACCGCCTACCCTGGTGGCTCTCAAATGTCGACAGAAAAAACAATCACGCTTCCTGAGCCATTCGATGATGCTAACTATACGGTTGTTGCTATCTGCGGCGGGCGAAGCTCAGGATCTGATCCGACAGGCCCATCAGATACTGATGGTCGGGGGACAGCGAATGTTGATGTCCGCGTACTCAGCGCGTCCCAGTTCAGTATTCAAACACGAGATCTGGTGGCGAACGTTGCCAATACTGAGCGCGACGTGGTTCACTGGATCGCCAAAGGCAAACGACGGACGTAGGGGGTGGGATGTTATCACTTGATTTTCTGAATGACATCGCCCAGATTCTCGCCTTTCTTTCGGTGATTGTCGGTATTATCTTCTTTATCTTCATGGAATGGCGCAAAAAACGTCAAAACTATGATGCTAATACCATTCAGAGTCTTCAGAATGCGGTCAACGCCCTCGAAAAAGAGAGGGATGTGCTAAAGGCCGAGAACGCCCAACTGCGAGGCCAACTCGCAGCGATGGAACAGACACTCAAAAAGACTGATGCCGACATTAAAATGCTCAAGGATTTGGCTACCGGGGCGAGCAAGATTGATGGCCTGAGCGAAATGCTGGCACGCTTTGAGTTTATTATTCCCATGATGAAATCATTTCAGGACGCCGATGCTCAACAGCTTCGGGATCTCTCTGAAAT
>Ga0209340_1000538_pt1 | contig 39431 bp, 41 predicted proteins | sample EPASupsiteSAE323_FD_187266 | JGI IMG/M metagenome (GOLD analysis project Ga0209340, IMG submission 187266) | Bioremediated contaminated groundwater from EPA Superfund site, New Mexico - Sample SAE3-23 (SPAdes) (version 2) | ecosystem: Environmental > Aquatic > Deep subsurface > Groundwater >... | reverse complement strand
GAGATCGCTCAAGACCCGGTTCGGAGAACTCAGTCTTCTGAAACCGCAGCTACGGGAGATCCCGTTTGAGACGAAAGTCTTTGATCGGTACTCTCGGACTGAGAAAGCCCTTGTCAACGCGATTGTTGAATCGTACCTTCAAGGAGTATCCACCAGAAAGATTGAGGCAGTGGTCTCGCACCTTGGAATCGATGAGGTTTCACCCTCCTATGTCTCGAAAATAGCCCGGCAACTCAATGAAAATGTCAAAATGTTCATGGAGAAACCAATTGAATCGCATATCCCCTATCTTTTCGTCGATGCGTCCTCCTTCAAAGCGAGGGAGGGGATTCGGTACGTCTCCAAAGCTCTTCTCGTTGTTGCTGGTGTGATGGAAGACGGATACCGGGAGATCCCTGGAGCCCGGGTAGCTGAGGCTGAACACGAACTTACCTGGGACGGGATCTTCTCCGACCTCAAGGAACGGGGTCTTTGTTCGGTTGATCTGGTGATCTCTGACGGCCACACCGGGATACGGGCTGCTGCAGAGAAGATGTTCCCGGGTTCATCGTGGCAGATGTGTCACATACATTTTATTCGGGCTGTACTCCGAAAAGTCTCCCGGAAATATCACAAATCAATCGCGGAACGGCTGAAGGAATGTCTCTCTGATCCATCCCTCCTGACCGCATATGCAAAGGAACTGGATGAGACCGGGTTTGCAAAAGCTGCGGATACGATCTACCGATTCGAACATGGCCTGATGAATTACCGGGCATTTCCACCGGTGCACGGGAAAAAGATCCGCACTACTAATCTCCTGTAGCGGGTTCACAAGGAAGTCAAACGTCGAACAAAAAAGGTCGGTGCTTTCCCCAGTGAGAACTCGTTGCTCCGGTTGGCGGTCTCAGTTCTCATCGATATCAATGAGGAGTGGATTCTGGGTAACCGGTATTTATCTGTGAAGAGTGAGATGATCTCTTTGGATACTGCGGCTGCTGATTTTACAGCAATATAGAGACACTACCTCATTTGCAGTCCAGGTCATATAAATCAGAAAAACAAGTTCATCCTTACCATATCCAACAACGGGAAGAGGGCCATCCGGGTAATAATAATTTTCAGGATCCTTATCTGCATCCGGTGTCACATTCCGCAGTCGTAAAAAATATCCTGGGAATTACGTGCCCAGTTGCCGGATAATCCCAGAGACCTGAAACGTGGGGATGGGATACCCGTACCAGGTTATCGTTTCGCAGAACTTGCAACAAGGTACCCGCCATCTGATGTCGGATTCACTGAATATATACCGGATAAATCCTCCCGGTTCATCGGGTATCCCATAATAAAAATGCTCTCGGCTCCAAATGCTTCGATGACTTTTACCTGCGTCCTGTTTCCTGCAAGGGATTCGGCTTCATATGCAGTATCAGGAACGATTTCATGACTGAATGAATCAGGTTTTGAGGGAAGTACCTCTTCTTCCAGGGTATTCCCGAGATGATCGAGAGTATATTTTCGCTCGCCTTCCCCGCGTAAATACACTTCATAATTTCCATCATCAAGGGGTTTGATCGAATAAATTATTCCATCCTTCTTCTCCACGAAGTTCTTTTTCCAGAGATAATTTCCCTGAAGATCAAGAGCCACGATCTGGTTTCCGGCCTGGTCAGGATCCGAGCCTGATACAAAACAACTCACCAGCAGATTTCCTTCCGGGGATTGCAGTGCTCTCATGCAATTCGAAAATCCCGGCTCTTTTTTCTCCCATACGGTACCCCCCTTCCGGTCTGCACTGAGAATCCATCCGTCAAATTTCTTCCAGCCGGGTTCAGAAGGACTTCCTTCATGTGCATCTCCAATTAAAAGATACCCTCCATCAGATCGGGATATGCTGGTATGAACGATAGTATCGGAATAATCATGGTGCCATAACTCATTCCCCTCTGCATCCAGCCGGATAACAAATCCATCGATCATGACCACGGTATACTCTCCTGCTGCCGGGAGAACGGCCTGGAGTGCACCGAGATTTGTTTCAGGATAGGCAGAAACTCCCCGTTGGATATCCCAGACCGGATTACCGTTACGATCGAATTTCATCACCCGTAGGCTTGCATCTGTGTTCCCGGAAAGCCAGAGCATGCCACCGATGATGAATCCTCCATCCGGTGACGAACTTACTTGAAGGGGAAAATCACTGTATCCGGTTATAAGTGTCTGCCATTCCGTGGTTCCATTTGCACTGACTTTTGACAGAAGAGAATTCCCTACGGGAACTGCGGTGGAAACAGGGGAGTGCAAACAGGAAAAAAATATGGACAACACGACGGATCCGATAAGAAACGCAGCAACAATTACCACGAATACCAACATCAGGGTATTTCCTGTTGCATACCGGTCAGGTTTTTCTCGTTCAGCCATCATAAAAGCCGGGTCGTTTACCGATTTTCCTGCCATCGCGTCATCGTTCGTTTTTCCCGTTTTCCGTGCAAGGATCCGGACGATCAGGATTCCCGCGGGAACCATTACCAGCAGAGCGGAAATGATACTGATAAATTCCTGTCCGCCGGTCAGTTTCTGGACAGTGATTGCGGAATCAAGAAATAAAAATCCATAGAACAGAAACGACAGCGCAGTAATACCTGCAATTTTATCAGGATATCGGATGAGAAGATATGCAAGGGAGGCAGTTATCAGGAATTTGGTGAATAATAAAATGCCTGCCGGAAGACCATCCATCTTCATGCCGAAAAACCAGTCTTCCCAGTTGATGACAAACATGAAAAGGAATGCAACCGAAGAAAAAAGGAAAATTCCTAAAAGGGAATAATGGGATACGTGATCGATAATCGTAATGATCTCTTTCCTATTCATACGTAATTTATCCTCCACACATCATAAAAAAATTAGTAATAATAATTGGTTATTGTTGCCATGTTGGAATTCCGGTTGGTCAGGCTCATAGCATGATTCCAGACGTTGCTGACATAAATGCGGGTACCAACGCTCCAGGGTAATGTTATCGCGCCGTGCTGCCCGATAACTGTTGCATAAGAATTCCCATTATCATAGTCATTGCCGAATTCGATATGCCGCGTTCCGGTGGAATCCGGATCATAGATGAAGAAACCCTGGACATCAAGGAGTGTCCCATAATACGCCAGCCGGAATGCATCATAGGTAATATCACCGTTGGTAGTGGGAACATCTTCATCATAGAAATGACATTCATACAGATCTTTACCAGAGTAGGAAGTATCAACCGTAACATCATAGAGATCGTTGCCGCCATTTACAATATAGGGTAACCCGGCTCCATCAAGACCCGCACCACCGTATACATCATCAGAAACTTGAACGAGGATAAGAGAAAGAGGTAAAGATAACAGTTGGTTATTCTTAGTCTGAGTTGATGACTCCCCTTGACTGGAGGACATGGATTTAAAGTCTTCATCTTTCACGCCCATTTTTTTCTTTAATTCTGCCCAGGATACTCTTTCCATATGTTCCTGAACGATGATTTGTTTGAGATCCACCCGTTCCTTTGCCGATAATTTTTCTCCGGTTTCAGTTTCAAGCAAATCAAGAATCTGGTCCAGATTTTTCTGATACTTCATTACAAGTTGTTCCGAAAAGTCTTTCGAATTGAAACCGGACTTAGCAAATCCATCGCTAGTGACAACGGTTGCCATTGTACTTTCAATTTCAGCATTTATTGGTTCAAATAACCCGACGATATCCGGATTGCCTGTGTTAACAAGGTTATCGTCCCCCGCACTCACCATCGGTACCATCGCCATCGCTGCCAGCAGCAGTGCCAGCAGGATAACGCCAATTTTCATTCGTTTCATTTATTGTTCAACTCCCTTCATTCAATTCAGAGGCACGAACCAAATCTTCATAATCCATGAAGAGAAGTGTATCATGCCTGCGGGCAGGACCGGGTTCATTTCAGTGTGCAAACTTTTGTTGAACCCGTCCAACACTTTTAGGACATCATGCAAATGTCCACGCGGGAAATTTCGCGACGGGATATAAAACAGTTCTAGTTCATCTGTTTACAAGTCACGCGACGTGTAAACGATTCAACTATAAACCTTAAGTGCCGGGTGCCAGAACGCTCCGCGATACTATGAACGTATCCGGAATTTATCTCGTAGCCCTGCTCTGCGCGGCGTTGCTCGTATCAGGTGTATCTGCACAGAATATCGAAAAAGATCCAGGCTATACAATTACCCCGGTCAACGATCTTAATCTCCCCGATGTAATCCAGCCAAAAACAGTCGGTACGATCACCCAGGGAGAAACGGACTGGCATTACTATACCGTAACGACCGGAACCTCCGTACTAACCGCTGATCTTAACTGGGGTAATCCATCAAATTCCCTTTCTCTTACCATCATTGCCCCGGACGGAACCATCGGGCCGTGTTATGATTCTGCTGATGGTGTACTCGATGGACGGGTAACGTTGAGAATTTCCCGGACGGGAGGTCTGGCATCGGGATTATGGAAGTTCAAGGTCTATGGGAACAGCGTATCAGGGACCCAGGCTTATAATTTCCTGACAAATTAATTTAAAATCATAAATCTGATAACCCGGAAAAACAGAAATGCAGTATGAATAAACGCCAATTGCGTTTAGCTGCATTTTTAGTTTTTATTTTTATTTTTCTAATCCCGGAAATCTCAGCAGACACCGGAGGATATACCGTAGTCGCGATTTCTCCGGATGAAATTTCAGGAACCTTTCATGATCCGGTTCCGATTACCTTCTGGGACCTGACACCCCGGGAGATGGCGATCGCACTCGCCCTCTCATTTTTCCCAATGATGACGATCCCGGTTGAAATTTTTTTTACCATGAAAATTTTCGCCTGGCTCGGATACCGGAAAATTTCCAAAGATGCATTCCTGTACAATACAAATCGCCGGGTAATATTTGAAACAATCCGCGATTATCCGGGAATCAGCTTAAGCAAACTTTCACAGATCACGGAAATCAAAAACGCTACCCTGCAATATCATCTGAAAATTCTTGGCCTGAAAGGAAAAATTATCCGGGTTGAATACCAGAATACGATCAATTATTTTGAGAATTCCGGAAAATACACGGCATTTGAAAAAAATATATTCAGACATTTACAGAATCCTACCACAAGAAAAATTCTGGCCATTCTTATCGCGTTCCCCGGTAACTCACGCGGAGATATCGCAAGTAAAATCGGCACCTCGGGCCCAACGGTTACCTGGCATGCGCACCGGTTGTCCCATGACGGGATCATTACCCAGAACAAAAACGGGAGATCGGTCCAGTATGTTCTATCAGAAGAATCAGTATCTTTTTTCCAGAAGTATCATTGTTTTTTCCCGGAGATCGAAACCGGGAGATACCGGGATTTGATACCTTCTCCAGGTCAGTTCGTTTGATCATAATCGCCAGATTCACGGAAGTACCTGATGAGAGAATCACAGTCATTCCACGCGTATCCCCACGTAAACCAGCCTGTCCGCAAAAACAATCTTTCCCCTGTCACCTCCATCATTGACCGGCACGCAAATCTCCCAAATTTCATTCCTCAATCATTTCCATCAATTTAAAAAAGACTCCATTATTTCCCGCATCCGAAAAATTCTCCCACAATTTTTACAGCGCACAAAAAAGAGATTTTATTTACCCCCGGTCCAAATTGCAGATTGAACATATGAACCGTATAATCCCCTTCGTTATTGTGATGGTCTGTTTTGCCAGCCTCATAATGCCGGTCTCATCCCAATCTCCGGAAGAATCAATCCTTGAAGCGGTAAAAAACATATCAATAACGGTCCCCCAGACAGGTACAGATATATTGGACACCGGAGAATCAATGACCCAGTACCTGGGCTGGCTTGAAGAAATTGCTGACGCCCTTATAACATTCTCCAACGATCTCCTGCGGTTGTTCGGAATGGAGGAACTGAACTGGTCAACTTCCACGGCAAAAGTCACTGCTGCACCCACACTCAACCCGTGACAATAACCCCGGCTCCCGCCATCCGGGAAAGTCCGGGCCTGACAACGATCTCGACAATCACCGGGGGGTCCGGCCGGCAGACCGTGAATGTCAATGTGCCGGTCGGGTACTGGGAACTCTGGTATACGGCCGATCCCCTTGTTACCGGCGGGCAGGACTCAACCTCATCAACCGGTACTAATTCAGCACTTTTCCCAAGCCTCTCGATAAAGATCACGGATGCCGCCACATCGGCCGAGCTGAAAACCATCGAACCTCCGGGAGGTCTTGATAAAAATCTCTGGCAGCGATCCGGAGATCCCCGGCCATGGTCAGAAAAATTTTACAAGGGATACCGGGAGTTTACCTTCGATATCACGGCACGACATGTCAATTCGTACGTGCTCGAGATCCGGGTTCCGGAAGAAAAATGATTTCCTCATTTTACGGGAAAACCGATATTATCATCCCTGGTTTTAACCTGAAAACTGACTCCACAGCATCGATAATATGACAATATCCTTATTTTCCATGAGGCGCCAAACACCATACAGGACAATGTGATCCCCGTGCCTGAGCAGCTTGCATTCCGGAGGCGGAAAAGTCTTATCATAAAAAGGATGGAGGATGCAGCCCCGGCCATCCGCACGAACTTCGGGGTGAAACGTATCGGCATATTCGGCTCATTTGCCCGCGGCGAACAGACACGGAAAAGTGATGTCGATGTCCTCGTGGATTTCCTGCCCGGCCATGAAACATATCGCAACTTCATGAACCTCGCAGACTTTCTTGAAGAGATCTGCGGCAGAAAAGTAGATCTCCTCTCGGAAAAATGGACCTCTCCGCTCCTGAAACCCTATATCAGCAAGGACGTGATCTGGATTGAAAGCTGACCTGATACTTCTTATTCACATCCAGAAAGAGATGGAATTTTTGCAAAGAATAACACAAGATCGAACCCTTGACGATCTCGTCCATGATGACTATTTTGCCCATGCAGTTAAGAGTGCGATTGAAGTCATTGGTGAAGCAGCCAAAAATATCTCACCGGTAACCCGGGAACAGTATCCCGATATCGAATGGCGAAGAATGGCACAGATGCGGGACCGTATAATTCACCGGTATTTTGATATCAACTGGCAGATTGTCTGGGATTTGATCACCCGGGAGATCCCGGTAATTGAACCAAAAATTTCTGCCATCATACAATCCATGGATAGTAAAAACTAAGACGGATCGTTCCCCCCATCAGGAAACCTGGCGAACCCGCTTGCGCTGGGCAAGCCGGTACCCACAGACAACCTGAATCGAGTTCCCGAATTCCGAATCGAGATCCGGATCGCCGGTATCAACCAGTAATTCCGCAGTCTCCTGGAGTTTGTGCGGGGTTGCAACCACAATGATATGCCGGATACCCGCAAGCCGCACGATTTCTGCACTGATCTGCTGGTTCCCACGGCCGAGAATGAATCCCTGGGCCCCGATGGGGCTGAGGATAATCCGGATATCCTCATTGCTCCCGACCAGATCCCGGATGGTTTTTTCATCAGCGTCCCGGGCAACAAGAGCCCCGTTCTTTATGATATCCACACCAAGAAGCGTTTTTGGCAGTCCCAGTTCCCGGGCAATTGCTTCCGTCGTTGTCCCGGCACCGAGAATGTAGAACGTATCCGGGAGCATCACCTCGCGGATGAACCGGGCGATCTCATCCTTTGCCCGCTCTTCATCCGGCTCCTCGTACACCTGTTTTGAGACCGGGACCATGCCCCGGACAACCGGCGTACGGGCAACGCCGTACAAGGTTGTATCCAGGATTCCGGCACGGTACGCATCCTCGTCCACATCCATGATCTCCGAATCCCGGAGAACTGCCGCATCCAGTGCTGCAATAAGTTCCGCTGCGGCAGCAGAACTGATGGCAAAAACGCCCGAGTACATCTTCACGCCGGCAGGAATCCCGAGCAGGGGAACGTCCCTGCCGACAACCGAGAAAATATCGCGGGCGGTCCCGTCCCCCCCGCAGAACAGGATGAGATCGACTCCCCGTTCGAGAAATAATCGTGCCGCTGCCCGGGTGTCCTCTGCGGAACTCTCGCCGTCCCGGGAATACATAACCCGGTAGTCCGCGATACCGGATCCGGCAAGGACGGATTCACCCATATCACCGGAGCAGGTCAGGAAACAAAACCCGGTATGCCCCGCGAGCGGAGCAAGCGCAGCCTGAGCCCGTTCGGTCGCATGCGGAACCGCACCCCGGGCCCGGGCTTCGCCGGCCATGCCATCGGTTCCTTTCAGTCCAACCGATCCGCCCATTCCCGCAACCGGGTTGATGATAAGGCCGATGCGTTTCATAAAAAGATGGGCGGGACGGAAGATTATATCCGGGGTATCCGTCCGATGGCCTCCCGGATCAGCTGGTCCGGGTATTCGTAGTCCACGAGCCTGCCGGCATAGTAGGCATCGTAGGCCGACATATCGAAATTGCCATGACCGGAGCAGTTGAAGAGGATCGTCTTTTCCTCGCCGCTCTTTTTGCACTTCAGCGCCTCGTCGATGGCACATTTCACCGCGTGGGAAGTTTCCGGGGCAACGATGATCCCCTCGGTTCTTGAAAATGCCTGGGCAGCATCAAAGACCTCGGTCTGGTGGTAGGCAACCGCCCGCATCACGCCATCGTGAACGAGCCGGGATACGATGGGAGAGTCCCCATGATACCGGAGACCCCCGGCATGGATGGATGGCGGGACGAAATCATGGCCGAGCGTAAACATCTTCATGAGCGGCGTGAGACCTGCCACGTCCCCGAAGTCGTACATATACTCGCCTTTCGTAAGGGTCGGGCACGATGCCGGTTCAGCGCCGATGATATCGATATCCTTGTGCTTCCCGGTCATCTTGTCGCCGGCAAACGGGAACCCGATCCCGCCAAAGTTCGAGCCGCCGCCGACACAGGCGATCACGACATCCGGGTAGTCATCCACCATTGCCAGCTGTTCCCGGCATTCCTGGCCGATGATGGTCTGGTGCAGGCAGACATGGTTCAGGACCGAGCCGAGTGCATAGTTGGTGTTGGCATGGGTCGCTGCATCTTCGACCGCTTCGGATATCGCGATGCCGAGCGCCCCCGGGGTCTCCGGATCTTTTTCAAGCACGGCTTTGCCGGAATTTGTTTTCGTGCTGGGACTCGGGATACACTCCGCTCCCCAGACCTGCATCATCGACTTGCGATAGGGTTTCTGCGTGTAGCTCGACCGGACCATGTAGATCGTGCATTCGAGATCATAGAGCATGGTTGCAAAGGCGAGCGCCGAACCCCATTGCCCGGCACCGGTCTCGGTTGCGATCCGTTCGATGCCGGCCTTCATGTTGTAGTATGCCTGCGGAACGGAGGTATTGGTCTTGTGGCTGCCGGCCGGGCTGACGCCTTCCCACTTGTAATAGATCTTTGCCGGAGTCTTGAGGAACTTTTCAAGCCGGTGGGCACGATACAGGGGGCTCGGCCTCCAGAGGCGCAGGACTTCCTGCACTTCTTCAGGAATACGGACATACCGGTCCCGGGTCATTTCCTGCCGGATCAGTTCCGCAGGAAAGATCGCGGACAGGTCATCGGGCCCGACCGGCTTGTGGGTAGCCGGGTGAAGCGGTGGATCGAGCGGGGAGGGCAGATCCGCCTGGACATTATACCACTGTTTTGGCATCTGCTCCTCATCGAGGAGGATTTTTGTCTGCATAACCAATAATTACTTTGTATAAATAAATACATTATGGAACATTATTGAACAATCGTGCATTTGATTGTACATTTGTTGAAGAGAGTGATACAGAAATCCGGGATTTTCCCCTGCATCTCCGCTTTTATAGAACACCGGGTCCTGGGGCTTGCCAGGGTATAACGTCATACCGGGATTTGATGAAAGGCCTTCGTTGCACACTGGCGATCCCGGGATCGCCAGAACGGGGGGTTTTTCATTACGACCCTCCTGCACCCCCACCACCCTTGTATTTTGCCCCTGGAAAGCGTACATTAGCGTACATTTTCCTGCCCGTAAATGCATTATTTCAGCTGGAAAACGGAGCATTACGCCCGGTTTAAAATCGTGTGCCGGAATTCGGCGTTTTTTACAATAATTCCGGAAATGAGATGTCCGGAAGGGTAATCCGGGCTCGCAACGGGCCCGGATGGGATAGGGAAAATGATGCACTCATGGGCAGTACCTGTGCCGGGAAATCACCTCATCCATCCTCCAAAAAAGATGATCTTTTTCAGGGCCGTACAGGGCCCGGATTCCCGCTCTGACAATCTGGTTTCCGAATTTTACGTGAAAAATGTCCACCGCGATAAAAAATATCATTATAATCCGTTATTTTTACAAACAGGCTGATAATTACGGACTTTAACCCTGCTCTTTATTGCGCTTCCGGCAGCCTCTTTTTTTAGAGGGGGTTTGACACAGGTACGATGAAAAGAACGGGTATTCCGGGCGCAGGTTCATTCACCCATCCGGATCAACCTCAAAATCTTCACCGGTTCCACAATCATTATGTGCCACCGGTTCCAGAGCACCCGTATATGGGAGACGTGATCGATAATCCCCGGCTCAGGGAACGGACGCTTGTCTTCTCCGACCGTCATGATGCGGGAAAACAACTGGGAGCGTTCATACAAACGCTTCCCGCCATCCCCGGCCCGCTGGTCCTTGCCATCCCGGCCGGGGGAGTTCCGGTCGGTAAGGAAGTCGCCCGGGCACTCGGGGCTCCGTTGTCGCTTGCAATCGTGCGGAAGATCCGGATCCCCGGAACCACCGAATCCGGTTTCGGGGCCGTAACCTGGGACGGCCAGGTCCTGATCAATGAACCCTTGCGGGAAGCCCTCGGCCTTTCGGCAGCAGAGGTTGAACGGGCCACAGCCGAAACAAGAAAAAATGTTGCGGAGCGGATTGCCCGGTTCACCGGCAGCCGGGCCATGCCGGCAATGGAAGGAAAAACAATAATCCTGACCGATGACGGCCTTGCATCCGGATTCACGATGCTTGCCGCGATCAAAAGCATCCGGCTCAGAAAACCGGCCCGGATCATCGTTGCCGTCCCCACGGCATCCGCACGATCTGCCGGTATGGTTGCACACGATGCCGATCTGGTCGTCTGCCTCAACATCCGGAGCAGCAGGATGTTTGCCGTCGCCGATGCATACGAACAGTGGTATGACTTAGACGATCGCGAGGTTCTCGAAGAACTGGCCGGCATGCCATGAACCGGGCGCCCGGCTGAATTACCGGAGAGGAATTTATCGCAATGAAAGTCTTGTACGAAAATATTCCGGCACAACTCAAACGGCTCGACCGCTGGGTCGTCTGGCAGTACGAAGAGCGAAACGGAAAGCTGACCAAGCCGCCGTACGTTCCGGCACCGGGAAGAAAGCGTCACGCACTCGTCAACGTTCCCTCAACATGGGGAACGTTTGATCAGGCAAAAAACGTTTTCGAATCCGAAGGTTTCGATGGCATTGGCTTTGTCCTGGGACAGGGAATATTCGGGATCGATTTCGATCATACAACCGGTGAAATAGTTGAGGACGCCTTAGCGCTTGGGTCCTATACCGAGTGGAGCCCGTCCGGTCATGGCGTGCATGTCATCGGGCTCTCGCAGCTCGACCTCAAAGGCAGGAAAAAAGGATCGGTCGAACTCTATATGCAGGGACGGTACTTTACGGTCACGGGCTCGATCGTACCCGGCTCGCCACCGGATCTCCAGGAAATTTCTCCGGACATCATGATGGATTTTTTCCGGCGGCATTTTTAGGATGAGCCGGGTGCCGCCCGGAACGAAGAGACCGGCTGATCCGATCCGGAAACGGTAGGCCGGATCGGGCCGGGTCCGATTGCCGCTACAAAAAACCGGACAACATTTTTTATTCCGGAATTGTCATCTACAAAATGAATGAACCGGACTGCAACAATTGCGCTGGCCGAAGGATTCATGCAGGACTTTGCAGCGAGGACCGGCCTCGATCTCGCCAGTCCCAACCCGCAGCGTTACCTCTGGACCGATGCGTTTGCAGTCTGCAATTACCTCGGACTGTTTGGGAAAACCGGCAATCCTGCATACCGGGAACTGGCCCTGCGGCTTGTCGGCCAGGTACATCACACGCTCGGCCGGCACCGGGACGACGACCCACGGACCGGCTGGATAAGCGGACTCTCCCTGCAGGAAGGAGAACTCCACCCGACAACCGGGGGATTGCGGATCGGCAAATCCCTGCCCGAACGCGGGATCACCGAGCCGTACAACGAACAGATGGAATGGGACCGTGACGGGCAGTATTACCATTACCTGACAAAATGGATGCACGCACTCAGCCGGGTGAGCCGGGTTACCGGCAACCCGGAGTATGGAAGATGGGCAGTCGAGCTTGCCCGGACTGCCCATGCCCGGTTCACGTACATTCCCCCCGGCAATGGCCGGAAACGGATGTACTGGAAGATGAGTATCGATCTGACCCGTCCGCTTGTCACTTCGATGGGCCAGCACGATCCGCTCGATGGACTCGTTGCCTGCCAGGAACTTCAGCTGGCCGCAACCGGGGATCCCGGGCAACTGGTACAGGAGATTGCGGATTTATCCGTTATCGGCCAGGGCCTACACCTGGCAACCGACGATCCGCTCGGTATCGGCGGTCTCCTGTCCGATGCTTCGAGGATCGCACGGATGACGATAAAGGATGGCCCGGTCAATGCAGACCTGCTGGAATCCGTTCTCGATTCTGCCCTTATCGGGCTGGACGCATTTGCCGGGGCGGGTTCTTTTGCGCACCCTGCCCGGTACCGCCTAGCATTCCGTGAACTGGGCCTCTCCATCGGTCTTGCCGGCATTGAACAATTACCGGGCCTGATCGGGAAAAATCCGGCCTTGTCCGACCGGGCAGATTCCCTCCGGCACCAGGCTGATGCCCTCCGGGAATATGTGCCACTCAGAGAACGGATTCAGGAGTTCTGGCTCGACCGTAAAAACCGGGAGGCTGCAACCTGGACGGAGCACCGGGATATCAACACGGTCATGCTTGCAACCAGTCTTGTGCCGGACGGGTTCCTGGAAATTTAAAATCACGGGTATGCATGCCGGCAAAGATCAGGTTCCTGAAATGTCAGTCCGGTGGAATGATGAGAAACCTGCCGGGAATTTCCGGGCACCGTATTTGATCGGGAAAATACTGCCCGCATCCGGCCCCCGGCTTTTTTATTCCTGCCAGGTTTCCGGGAAAAACCGGTGAAAAAATTTTCCCGGCCAAATCCCGTCAAAAGAGATCCGGTGCCGGTTCAGCCACGGACCCCGGCAACCGTGGTCGGGATTTTATTGATCATGTCATAGAAATCCTGTGCAGCACGCTGCGCATCGGAATACGCTTTGCTCAGCGGCTGGAAGATCGAATCCAGGAAATTCTTTTCATGGTAAGTCCCGGTTGGTATGCCGGCCCAGTCCGTATCAGGAACGCATTCGTTGATCCGGGGCTTGAGCTGGAACACGGTCTTTTCCGGAAGAGTCCGTGGATCCAGTTCTCCGGTAACCTGAATAACCGCTGATGAACCGGGTCCGGTAACGATGCTTACCGAATCGCCGGGATTTGCACTGCCCCCGGCCGGGATCTGGCGGGCGGGATACGACGGGTTACCGGGATCCAGGGAATAATGAACCGCATAAACGGTCCCGGAAACTTTCCACACGGAGATGACATTTACATCGTGTATGCCACGGCAATCAACCTCCTTTGTTATCGTTGCATACCCGGTCGTATCCGGGACTCCGGCCGATGAGGTCGTGGTAGTCCCCCCGAATGTTGCCGTCGTTCCCCAGGTTCCATAGGCAGGAACCGTGTAGGTATACGGGCCCTTGATCGTGTGGGTTACTCCCCCCGGGTAACGGATCGCAACGCTGGCACCGTTCCCGACGTCAATTTCGGATCCGGCAGGAACCGCATCCCCCCGCGATGCAACTGTTGTGCTTCCGCCAGCCATGACGCTGACCTGCGCCGGGCTGCTGATAGAGGAAATATACGCGTACGAGGTTTTGTCGGAGAAACTCAGGGCATAGGTGATATATGCATCAAGGGCCTGTTCGACCGTCATGTCATTTGTGACCCCGGCTTTTTTGAGAGAGGAATCCGGGATATAATCAGAGAACTGTGCTGCTGAGGTGACACTGTTGCGATCCACAAAAGCAGATGCCGGAATTATAACAAGCAGGAGGGCAACGATAAGACAGGCGAGAAAAACCGGTTTCATAACCTCCCTTTCTGTTCAGGTTTTAAAAAATTTTTCATTTCCTGCCCGGGATTTTCCCAGAAACAAGCATCACACGATTTTCTTTTTTTTTTGAAAATTAAAAAAGCCGGGAATTTTTTATCCGGCCCGGGATTTTCACGGCGCCGAATTCCGGCAGGCCGGGCAGTTGAGAGCATAGTCCCGGATTCCTTCGTTCCAGGGGGTAAAGCCGATGCAGACCGCCGGTTTTGCGTTGTGGATCCGGCACCAGACTTTCCCTTCATCATCCCGGAAAAAGAACGGGCATGCGGTCAGGCTCCGTCCCTCCGGGTCGACCCAGTAATCGATACGGACAACAGCAGGAAGATCCGCCGGTGTGAGATCGCAGCCGTTCAGGCGCCGGCCGTCCCGGAGTTTTATTGCCACATGCCGGAGAATGTCCTGCCGGTTGTCCCGGAGCCACGGCAGGAGATCTTCCGGGATTCCCTTCTGGCCCCAGCCCCATTTCTCGCAGCACCGGCCGCACTGCCGACAGTCCTGTTCCATTGCCCGTATTCTCCGGAACATTATGGGACTTTTTTGTATTAGTCGTTTTTTTTACAGAGCATCGGTCGATGGTTGTGCCGGAATAACCACGCACGTTTCCTCATCAGGAACAGCCGTAATTTTTCCGCGACAGGTTCATAATCCTGGTAAAAAATTATTCCCGGATCTCAACACAGGCGGAATCATCGAACGGGTTTGTCCGCATGGCAAGGCTGAACAGGTACGGGTAATGCTCCTTGAGATATTCCATGTACATGAGCCATTCAGGGATAAGCCGGGTATACACGCGCTGGATATCGGTGGAAAGATGGCTTTGGTCCGCGGAGGAAAGCGCTGACAGATCATGCCGTGCCTTCAGCTCTTTTGTCAGGTGATCGAGCGCAAGCAGGAGATCGGTAAAGGATTCGTGCTCAAAGACCATCGGGTTCTCCATGATCCGGAGCAGGAAATCCTCGTGCGAGATTAGGAAATTGCGGAGTGCTGCCATATCGATCTGATCGGTTGCGATGGTGGCGCTGTGGGAACGGAGGCATTCCTTCACTTCGGAAAACTGGTTGTTTTTCCACTCTGCGCCTATAACAAGGTTCGGTTTGATGCCGGCAAGACAGGTGTCGGCCCGGGATACCAGGCCAAGGAGCGGGATGCCGGCTGTTGAAAAAAATGTCCCGATCACAAGATTGAGTTTTTCCATCCGTCTCTGTTTTTCCCGGGATTCGAGCATCTGGTCGATGATGAGGGTAACAACGAGCACTTCGATGGGAATAAAGGCGAGATCCCCGACAAAGAAAATGAACAGGTGATGCGAATCGGAAAAGACCAGGTAATGGACCGTGAATAAGGCAAGCGACAGGGTAACGAGCAGGACTCCTGCGATAAGTTTCCACCGGGTATCTTCTTTCATTGGTTTTCGTATTGGGCGGAGGGGGAAATAATAGGATCTTTCAGGGACTAAAAAACCCGTTTATGCAGTACGGGTTTCCAACCCGGGGGTGTTGCACAAGGAGTGCCCGGCAATTATTCCGCGACCGGCCAAAGACCGGGTTCGTTCATATTCCGGTCGGCATTCCGCATATGCAAACCGGAATTCACCCGGTATTCAGAACAACTGTTTTATAAAAGTTGGTTGAATATTCCCGCGTGCAGGACCGGCATTATGACATTCTCTATGTGGATGACGAAGATGCAGTGAAGAGTCCGGGCAGCCTTTTCCAAAAACCGGACGGGAATTTTAAGATCGACACGGCATCGACCATCGATGACGGCCTTACCCTGATCGAACACCGTGATTACGATGCCATCATAGCCGGTTATCACCGGTACGGGTTCGACGGCATTGCGTTTCTTAAGGAAGTAAGGCGCCGGGCTGGATTTGTCCCGTTCATTCTTTTTGCAGCGGATGGCAGCGAGTCAGTCGCCATGGAAGCCATCAACAGGGGCGTGGATTTCTATGTAAAAAACGAGGGCGATCCTGCGTCGCGGGCGATCCTGCTTGAGGATACCATCAACAGGGCCATCAGTAAATCCCGGGATAAAACCGATAATGAACTACGGTCAGCGTTTGACAAACTCAGGGCTTCCCAGGATCAGCTACGGGAAAATTTCGAGAAACTTTCCGAGAGCAGGGAATTGATCCGGCAGAGTGAACGGCAGCTTGCCGACATCATTAATTTCCTGCCCGATGCCATGTTTGCGATCAATAAATCCGGGGAAGTGATCGCCTGGAACCAGGCAATCGAAGATATGACCGGTGTGCCGGCTTCCCGGATGATTGGCAGGAAGAACCATGAATATGCACTTCCTTTTTACGGGGAACGACGTCCGCTCCTGATCGATCTGGTCTTTGGAGAAAATGACGACATCAAGAAACATTACCCCTTTGTCCGGAAATCCGGCAACAAATTCATTTCCGAGATTTTCATCCAGAAATTATGGGGCGGCAAAGGTGCGTACGCATGGTTCATCTCATCCCCCCTCTACGATGCAAAAGGAAATGTTACCGGCGCCATCGAATCGGTCCGGGATATTTCCGAACACAAGTCAGCGCTTGCTGCACGTTCCGAGAGCGAAGCGCGATTCCACCTGCTGGCGGATGCAGCCCAGGACGGGATTTTTGTGCAGGATAACGGGATTATCCGGGATATCAATGAACGGGCTGTCGAACTTTTCGGATATTTACGGGATGAGATGATCGGCAGGGAAATATTTTCATTCATTGCTCCGGGCAGTATGGATCTTGTCCGGCACAACATTGAGGAGAAGTATAAAAAATCTTTTGAAGCCCAGGGCGTGCGGAAGGACGGGACCATAATCTGGACCGAGATGCAGTCCCGGAGCATGGTTGCCGGGGACCGTAAATTACGGATTACCACGTTCTGGGATATTTCCGAGCGGAAGCGGGCAATGGAGGAACTGCAGAAGGAACGCGGATTTACCAGTGCGGTCATGAACAGCGTGCCCGGCCTGCTCTATGTTTACGACAAGGACGGCCGGCTTATACGCTGGAACAAGGCGCATGAGACCATGACCGGGTATAGTGCCGATGAACTCTCGAAAATGCACCTCTATGACTGGTACCGCTCGAGCGAAAAGGATCGCACGGTAGTAAAAGAAGAAGTAGAGCGGGCATTCAAGGAGGGATTTGCTTCGGCAGAAGCGTTCCTTGAAACCAAAGCCGGCACCCGTATCCCGATGTACTTTACCGCAGTGCGGGTCGTCATTGATAAAAAACCGTACTTTGTCGGGATAGGTATTGATATCACGGACCGTAAGCAGGCTGAATCTGCAATAAAAGAAGCCAACAAAAAACTCAATATCCTCTCTTCCATAACACGGCACGATATTCTCAACAAGCTTACTGCACTCATGGGATTTCTCGAACTTGCCGTGATACAACCGGAATCCCGGGATGCAGCCGATTTCTTGAAAAAAGCCATCGAAGCAGCCGATGCAATACGGCGGCAGATCGAGTTTACCCGGCACTACCAGGATATTGGGATCCAGGAGCCGCAGTGGCATACGCTCACAGATGTGATCCAGTCTGCACTTTCCCAGCTCGTGCTCAATGGAATTGACGTCAATATCGAATGCCATGGATTTTCAGTTTTTGCCGATCCGCTCATTGAGAAAGTGATGTACAACCTTGCTGAAAATTCACTCCGTCACGGGGGCGGGGTTACGCGGATCAGTTTTTCTGCGGAGATCCGGGGAAATGATCTCGTGGTCAGGTATACGGATAACGGATGTGGCATTACGCCGGAATTCAGGAAACGGCTGTTTGAAAAAGGGTTTGGCAAGAATACCGGCCTTGGCCTTTTCCTGTCCCGGGAAATCCTTGCGATAACGGGAATTACCATTACGGAAAACGGCGAGCCGGGACAGGGCGTAAGGTTTGAAATTGTGGTGCCAGACCATGCATACCGGGGGCCGGAAAACCCGGCAGAAACCCCGTAATCAGGTCCGGCACATTATCCGGAATCAGGAAGATGATCCATACCGCCAGCCGGTTGTCGGGACATGGATCTCGAACCGGGCTCCATTGTCCGGGATTCCGGTCTCTGTAATCGTGATGCCGGTGACCAGCAGGATATCCCGGGAGAGAGCCAGGCCAAGACCGGTATTTTTCCCAAAATCGTACCGGAAGATATGCTCCTTATCTGCGTCCGGGATTCCGATGCCATCGTCTTCGATTACGATGATAAGTTCGGACGACGGGATCTCGGTCATGACCCGGATAGAAGTGACCTTTTTGCCATGGCGGATTGCATTTTCAAAGATATTGTAGAATGCCTTGATCGCAAGCGGGTCCGTGCGAATCTCAAGAGGAGGAATCGTGCTTGTGATCGCGACGTTTCCCGGGAGGAGATCCCGGGCTGCACGATCAACCATGGTTTTAAGAGACTGCCAGACCGGCTGGTTGGTCCCGATTTCCTGGTATTCACGGGAAAACTGGAGATGGCGGGTGATCTTTTCAACAATACCAAGGCTTACAGCAAGAAAACTTTCCTCATCGGGATCGTGCTTTTTTTCCTGGATGAGAACCAGGTACCCTCCAAGAGCGGTAACAAGGTTGCTGATATCATGCCGGGTCAGCTGGTTTAAGAGCGAGATCTTCTTGTTTGCATCCAGAAGGGCTTTTTCTGATTCTTTCCGGCTTGTGATATCCCGTATCATGAGAATGAAGCCGGCAGGTTCCCCGGCCGGATCGGTTATGACGGATCCGGCAATGCTGACGCTGATTTCATTGCGGGGTCCGATTACTGCTTCGTAATCCAGGATCTCATGCTTATCAAGAAGGGTCTGCCGGATCGAAGTACAGTCCGGATCCTTTAAGTATGCTGCAACCGGCTTACCCGGCAACTCATGTTCCGGGACGCCAAAAATCTGTCCTGCCGACACATTGGCGGTAATTATCCTGCCCTGGCGATCCGCAAGGATCATCCCATCCGGCATCAGCTGGATAATTTCCCGGGCCGCCGTTTCCGGGCTCAGGGTAAAAAGGCCGTACCGCAGGCTTGCATAGGTAATGATAAGGGAAAAGATCACAATCCCGATGAAGACAAAATTCGGGGTTGCGATCTGATAATACGGCAGGATTATTCCGGAGATCGCCCCAAAAAAAATGACGATCATGATCGAGAGGAAAACCAGGCGGTTCTGGCGGCGGATTTTTCCCGGTTTTGAATTCCTCCATGAGATGCAGGTTGCATAGGCTGCCCAGATCATAAGGAGAACGACATACAGGCTTTCGAGCTGGTATACCGGGCTGTCCCGGGCCGCCATGTAGATGTAGCCGATATCCGGCTGGAAACCAATAGTAAACGTCAGGTCGGTCAGTATCCCGAACAGGGAAAAAATGGTCGCGGGAATATAGAGGGTACTTATAAGAAACCAGGAATTTTCCGGCCGGGCAAACGCATGACGGGTAAAGTCAAGAACAAAGTGGAAGGTAAGAACAACGGCAAACGGCCAGAGCGCACTTGCCCGTAGCCAGAATAAGGAACCATCATATCCTCCGCTGGTCCAGATGAAGAACTCCCCGAATGCCCAGTAGGTGGCAGCAAGCATGACGGCAAGAAAAAGGCGGTTGGTGGAGGATTCAGGATTTTTCGTATACACAAAAATCCCAAGACCGAACGTAATCAGTCCGGATAAAAAACAGAAGATTACATGAAGGATAAATATGAGCATGGGATTTACTGAATCACTCCGATGGCAGCGGACAGGGCCTGACCGTCAGATTAATCCGGTATCATCAGGATTTGGATCAGGCGAACCCGTTGCCGGTTTTGGTATACAAATTTTGATTGAATGGGATAAATCGTTTTGGATTCGGGGTATGGCCGGCCCGGTACGGGCCATCATCATGATCGTCAGACACCGGTTATGCGGAATGAACAACCCGTAAAAAATTTTTACAATTCCCGCGCTGGAAAACAGGGATTTACGGGATACCGGCATTCCTGAAAAAAAATTTTAATATTGTGATGCGCACGATTCCAGGATTTGAGATTTGGATCTGACAGGAATATTACAGGAGGATAATTACGATAATTCCCAGAACAAGTACTACTGCAAGACCCTGGACAAACCACGATTTCCACCACACGCAGGAGTCAGCAAAATCATAGGAGAGCAGATCGGTATCGGTTCGTTGCAGGATTTTTTGCCACCAGGTACGGGTCATAAGAGGGAATCGGGATCTCCGGGTATTGAGAGAATAGTATTCAGCAGGACAGCCGGGTTGTCCGATTTTATTTTTTCCGGGGTGGCAGACGGGATTCCGGCCATCAGAGCAGACCCCGGGCACCATCAATGAGCTGTATGGTATACAGGTGGGGATAGTCAATTTTTTTTAATGCCTGCGGTCCCGGGATATAGAAGCCGAACCGTGATTTGCGGATACCGTTGCTGGAAAGAAAATTCATGAAGGCACTGATGGGCCGGGATGATTTTGGATCCAGGTTGTGAAACAGGGCAATATCCCGGGCAGTAACCCGGGCATGCGTGATTTTTTTCCGGATCAGGTATTCGCAGATGAAACGGGCATACACGTACCGGTTTGTCGAACCCATTCGTGCATGTCCCATTACCGGCTCCTTATCTCCCGATGCATTTCATTCCCCAATTTAGGGGTTCGGGAGATATAGGTTCGTATTGTCCTAAAAAAAAAGATTCCGGGAAGAATTGTCCCGGCTGTAATTTCAACTCAATCAGTCATGCAGTTCCCGGACGAGACGGCAGTCTTCGCATTCTTCGCACTCGAATTCGAGCGTCGAATGCCCGATCCGGAATTTTTTAAGCCTCTGTTTTATCTCCTTCTTGATCTCTTCGAGCCGGTGCACGTCCGTTATGCAGGAATGGATATGGGCATCGAGGACATTGATGTTCGAACAGAGGCTCCAGAGATGCACGTTGTGTACCCCGTCAACCCCTTCGACCGAAGAAATTTCCCGGATCAGGTCATCGACATCGATGCCCCGGGGCGCAAACTGGAGGAGGATCGAGAACGCATCCCGCAGGATAAAAAATGACGAGAACAGGATCACACCGGCTATTGCAAGACCCAGCAGCGGATCGACAATCGTCTGGCCGGTGAAGGCAATCCAGAGTGCCGCCACAATGACGGCAACAGATGAGAGCGTATCGCCAAGGACATGGAGGAATGCACTCCGGACATTCAGGTCGTGGCTGCCATGCAGGATCCGGGCAGCAACAAGATTTGCGGCAAGGCCGATGATTGCAACCCCGAGCATCAGGCTGCTGTCAACCGGCCGGGGATGGGCGAACCGGTCGACTGCCTGCCAGATTATGAGACCCGATACAACGATGAGCAGCATGCCGTTGATCACGGCAGCGCCAATCTCCACCCGGTGATACCCGAAGGTCCGGGTCGGGGTCGGGAGACGTTCTGCGATAAGGATAGCCCCAAGCGACAGGAACAGGGCGATGACATCCTGGAGCATGTGGGCTGCGTCGGATAAGAGGGAGAGCGACCCGGATAAGAATCCCCCGATGACTTCGGCACCAAAGATGATTGCGGTCAGGCCGATTGCAAGACGGAGGGATTTCTTTGGCTGATGATTATGGGAGTGTTCCATGATTGCACCAGAGGTACCTAAAAACCGGTTCCTGTTTCATAGGTAGTATTTTTTTAATAGTTGATAAGCCGAAAAGTTTCATTGGATGTAGGTAGTATCCATGACAATAGCACCGGAAAAACAGCATGACATCTGTTTCTGCCCCCTGACCGGGCTGCTGGATGTGATTGCAAAAAAATGGGCGCTCTTAATCATTGCAATTCTTGGAAACGAAGGAGAGAAGGGATTCAATGAGCTCAAGGGCGAGCTCGGCTGCATTTCTCCAAAGCCTCTTTCGGACACCCTGAAAAATCTTGAACGGATCGGCATGGTCAAAAGGAAAATTCTCGCAACGTCACCACCCACGGTAAAATATTCCCTGACCGATGATGGCTGGGAACTCCGGAGCCACCTGCTCCCGCTGCTTGTCTGGGTCTCGCAGAAGGGTGCAGCCGATATACCGGGTTGCCCGATCCATACCGGGCTCCGGCAGAACGGGAAATAATTTTTTTAGAGAACCCCGTACAGGTCAATCCTTTTTTTAGTTTTTTGCTTCGTTGAAATCCTTTGAAGTAATGCTGGGGGCTGATGTCCCTCTACCCCCGGTTGTGATGAACGGCCGCTGCCCCGAAGGGCGCCCCGTGGCGGATCAATTTCTTTTTTGATGAAACAATTCTTTGTTGGAGTATCCCTTTCAGGTAATACGGAGGCATCGCCTGCGCCCCCGCCCCTTTGGAGTCAGGGCTGGCGCAAAGGGGGATAATCGAAGCAGGAAACAGGTATTCGACAGAACATTTTTTTTTTTATTATGGCCAAAAAAAAAATCAGAATCCCGGCTGCTCCCGCGTCTCCCACCGGACAAATCCCTTACGGATAAATATCCACGCGGGAACAAGGAGCAGGACCGATCCAAGAGCGTAGAGCGGATCGGCAAAAGCAAGGGCCGAGAAGATCGTAAGAGCGATCCCGATAAGGACCAGGTAGACTGCCATAACCCTGACATCATAAACAAGGACGCTGGGCGAGAGGCCGGTCAGCCAGACCATGACCCCAAGGGTATAAAAGGATACGGAAAGGCAGAGCACGAGTGCCGGGATAATGATGACGGATTCCCCGGCCATGACTGCAACGATGATGAGAAAGATTGCCGGGATCAGCTGGAGCAAAAGAAAACTTGTGATCTTGCTGGTCAGGAGCATGCGGACGCTGACCGGGAGACAGGCATACGAGCCGAACGTATCGAACATGGTCAGCCAGGTATACATGGTCGATGCGATCACACCCGTGACAATCGCAAACATGAAGAAACCCCCGTGAGGGGGAAGGTAGCCGGATAAGAGCGAGAGGAAGAACCAGATCACGACCAGCGGGATGATAAACGAGAAGAGCGTCTGGCCAATCATGCTCCCGCTCCGGTACAGGTCGATGATATCTTTTGCAGCGAGCGGGGGATACGGGAAGATCGTGAGATGCTGTGCAGCCGGTGCAAGGACAGCCCGGAAATGTTTTGTCGAGCCGGCCTGTTCGGGACTGAAAAGATACAGCGAGATCGCAAACAGGAACCCTATCACGATACAGGAGAGCAGGAACGGCCCGGTCGAGAACGAGTTGAACAACTGGAGCGGAGGGAAGAGGAGCGCCGGGTTCATCCCGTAAAGGGCCGGCCCGGCAATACCAACGGCAAACACCAGCAATACGAGGGCAAGAACGGGTTTTGAACGGGAATAGATAGTCGACAAAAAGAAGATCAGGGACAGCCCGGACAGGAACGAGAGGGTCAGGGTCAGCAGGAGCAGGAGCGGAACGGATAGCGGGATACCGTTGAGCGGCGAGGCGAGCAGGAACCCGAGACAAAACGGCAGGACCCAGAGCAGGAAATAATAGACCGTGTCCTTGATGACAAAATTTGCAAAGATGAAGCGCTCGGACAAAGGCAGGCTCCGTGCGGAGTAGGAAAGCAGGCTTGCCTGGCCGAACCTGCGGTTCATCACTTCGGCCCCGAGCAGCCCGAACGCCCCGACCATGAACCCGAGCATGAGGAACGAGGCATGGATCGAGATCGAAAGGTTGCCGGGCGGGAGGGCGGTACGCATCAGCGGGATGAGGAACGTGCCCATGAACGTGATGCCGAAGATGAGAACCGGGAAGAGGGCAAAGCTCATGCTGCCGAACATGGTCGAATGGACGCGCCATTCCTCCTTGAACATCGCGGTGAAGAGCTCGAACATTTCTATCTCCGGACAAGCGTAAGGAAGAATTCTTCGAGATGCTTATCCTGCGCCCTCATGTCGGCAACCGTCCCGGTATGCAGCAGGTTTCCCTTGTGCAGGATTGCAAATTCCGAGCAGATCTCTTCTGCGATCTCGAGGATATGGGTCGAGATGAAGATCGTTCCGCCGCCTTTCACGTACTCGGTGAGATAGTCCTTGACGGTTTTCTGCATAATGGGATCGAAGTTGATCAGCGGTTCATCGATCAGGGCAAGCGCCGGCGTGTGGATGAAGGCCTGGGCAAACATCAGTTTCTGCCGGGTTCCCCGCGAGAGATCCTTGCAGAGCACATCTTTTTTATCCCGGAAATCGAGGAAATCAAACCACCATGCAGCCTTCTCATCGATATCCGGGATCTTCCGGATAGCCCCGACAAAATCCAGGTACTCGGTTGCCGTCAGGAAACTCGGCGGGGTCTCCTGCTCCGGGATGATCCCGACACGTTCCCGCACGCCGACCGGATCGGTTGCTGCATCGAGCCCGAGCACGGTTGCGGACCCGGCGGTCGGCAGGATCTGGCCGGTCATCATCTTGATCATCGTGGATTTTCCCGACCCGTTGGGGCCGAGCAGTCCGAAGAGCGAGCCTTTTTTTACCGCGAGGCTGACCCCGTTTACTGCAGTCAGGTCGCCATACACTTTTGTCAGGTTCTTTGCTTCAAGGATTATGTCCATTGCTGTCCTCTGGTTCTGGTTGCTGGTGCAGAATCGGCCGGTACCGGCCCCGTTTTTAGTTTCATGAGAGTTTGCCGGGCTACTGGAGGGTCAGACCGGCCCGGACCTGTTCTTCTTATCAGTTCTTCCGGATTCCGTTCCATATATACTCAAGCCCCTGTTCAAGGATGCGTTTACGTTCCCTGCCGTTGCCGGTTTTCAGCGCAAGGCTGATAACCCCGGATAAGGATGCGGCCATGACATGGAGAAGGAGCCGGGGATCATAGTCACGGATCACGCCCTGCCGGATTCCATCATTCATCAGGTCGAGAAGAAAGTGGAAATGCGACATGCCCTCGTCATGGGCGGTTGTCGAGACAAACGGTGAATGGGCAAACTGCTCCATGAACTGGATCTTTGCCGGGTTTTTTATTCCCCATGCCAAAGCATTGCTTCCGACCCGGCGGATCCTGTCCTCAATTGAGGGCTCTGCATCCACACCATCCCGGAGGGCGGTTCCAGCCTCGCTCTTGACCGCACGGTAGAGCGAATCGATGAGCTCTTCTTTTGTCTTAAAATAAAAGAAAAGCGTCCCGGTTGCAACCCCGGCTTCCCGGGAGATCAGGGATGTCGGCGTTCCCTGGAATCCCCGGTCCGTGAAGAGCCGGAGTGCTGTCGACAGGATAGCCTCCCGCTTATCCATGCCCGGTTCTGCCGGTTCGGTGCTGCGGCTTTTCACCGGATCAGCTCCTCAACGGATTGGGAGGAAAACGGTCCCCCATGCCCGGTATAGATGACCGGCGTATTTGTATCAAGAATCGTGCGGATGCTCCGGATAATCTCCCCGGGATCTTCTGCAAAGATTGAAATTCTCGGCCGGGTCGCGGGAAGCATTCCCATGACCAGGTCCCCGCAGAGGCAGGCAGTACCTGGCAGGACCACCGCGATCGACCCGAACGTATGCCCCGGGGCAGGAATGATCCGCCCGGGAATCCCGAATGCATCGAGCGGGTATTCTCCATCGATCACAATGTCCGGCTCAAGGGCAAGTGCGGGATCCGGTTTTTTACTACCGATAAAAAGCCCGAGAAGCCGGCCAAGGAGTGCATTGGGCCTGGCCGGGGCGCTCCCGCCATTCCTGAGATAACCGGCATCCTTTGTATGGATGAGGACCGGTGCACCGGTCGCCTTTTTCAGGGCAGCAGCACTCCCGGTGTGATCGATATGCGCATGCGTGATGACAATAAGGGCAAGATCCCGGGGATCGAGAGAATGCTCTCTCAGTGCTGAAAGGATGATTTCGCTGTTTCCCGGGAGACCGGTATCGACAAGGATGGGCCGGGCTCCAAGAATAAGGAAACTTTTCGAAGGGCCGGTCGGGAGCGTAATAATTTCAATTGCCCCGGAATTCCCAGGGGAATCATTCATCGGTTTTCCTCCCGAAAAACCGGCGCACGCGTCCCGCCTGGTTCAGGCACCACAATCCTCCCTTGAGAGCCGGGATGACGACACCCATCATGCCTTCCATCTCTCTGGAGACCTCCTTCATGAGCGCCGGGATCGGGAGATGCTGGGGACAGGCTTTCGTACATTTCCCGCAGGACCGGCAGAGCCCGGCATACGACACATCGGCAATGAGACCGCCGTGCCGGCCGAAATACTGGAATTTTGCAGTCCGGTCGTGGGGGAACAGGTGCCGGGCATTATAGAGCGCGAAGCACCCGGGAATATCCACGCCGGCAGGACAGGGCATGCAGTACCCGCAGCCCGTGCAGCCGACTTTCATGAGGCGCTGGTATGTTTCTTTCACCCGGTCGATGAGGGCAAGTTCACCCGGTGACAACGAACCGGGAGTTGCCGTGCCGGCAGTACGGATATTCTCATCGATATGGGCTTCATCATTCATGCCGGAGAGGACGACGGTTACTTCCGGGTGGTTCCAGACCCAGCGGAGAGCCCATTCGGCCGGCGACCGTTTCACCGGCGATTCGTCCCAGATCGTCCGGACCTCATCCGGTACCGGCCCGGCAAGGTTCCCGCCCCGCAGCGGTTCCATGATCATGACCGCAAGCCCTTTTGATGCAGCGTATTCGAGTCCTTCGGTCCCGGCCTGGTTATGTTCGTCAAGGAAATTGTACTGGATCTGGCAGAACTGCCAGTCAAAGGCATCGACAATTTCTTTGAATGCATCGAGCGTGCCGTGAAAAGAAAAGCCGGCGTTACCAATCTTTCCGCTTTTTTTTGCATGGTCAAGGAATTCCAGGACCCCGAGCCGGTGGAGTTTCCGGAAACTTTCCCGGCTCAGGCTGTGGAGCAGGTAATAATCGATGTGATCGGTCCGGAGTTTCCTGAGCTGACCGGCAAGGATGTGATCCATATCTGCCCGTTCACGGACCGACCAGTGAGGGAGTTTTGTTGCTATCTTTACCCGCTCCCGGTACCCGCCTTCGAGCGCTTTGCCGAGCACCGGCTCGCTTTTTCCGAGATGGTATGCAGGGGCCGTATCAAAATAATTGACACCCTGATCAATTGCGTGGCGGATCTGGGCAATCGCCCGCTCTTCATCGATACCACCTCTCGAACCCGGCAGGCGCATGCAACCGAATCCGAGTATCGATAACGAATCCCCGGTTTTTGGAACGTTCCGGTACAGCATTTTACGAATCTCCTTTTACTAAATTGACTGGTCAGTCAATACTCTGGACTTCATAATAATAAAAATGTTCTGGTACTCGAGGCCATGAATTCAGACAGGGGCGCAACAGGGAATTTTAAAAAATAATCCGGGATTTGAAAGGATTAATGGCGGGCACATTAATCCCCGATACGGACCGTCCCAAAACATTATCCCATGAAGCCGGGGAAAATGATGAGGGGGATATCAGCCGGTGACAGGTGAGCCATTGCAGGGCTTTGTTTCTTCCGCTATATACCGGTATGCCTCCTGGGGAATGCGGATAACAAACCGGAACCCCTCCTCCGGGGTATCGGTTTTCTGCAGGGTTATACCGGTGACCGCGAGAATCTCCTGGATCGGGAACAGTCCGGGACTCCGGGTTTCCAGGTAATCACCGCTGTAAAGATCTTCATGAGGAATATTCCGCCTGCGACCGTCAGATTCCCAGCTTAAAAGGAGATCCGAACCTGCCTCCCTTGCAGATATATGCACCGAAACAACGCGATCGGCATGACGCAGGACATGTTCGAGAAAAACAAAAAAAACCTGCGGAAAGAGGGGATCGGCAAAGATCTCCAGTTTTTTTAGTTCTTCCCCGATCATCACCGAACAATGTTCCGGAACCGGCCGATCCTGGACAATAGCACCACCGGCATTCTGCCAGACCGGATCCCTCACTCCGATTTCCTGGAAGAACTGTGCTTTTTTTAACTGAACGTAAATATCCCGGGCAGCCTTATCCGCTTTCTCTGCATGGCTGCGGCAATCAGGATCGTGAACGGTTTTTTTGATAAGACGCAGCTGGCCACGGAGAACCGTAAGCCGGTCTGCAATTTCATGCCGGTTGATGCTGTCAAGGATGGCAGCAATCCGGTTTACTTCAAGAAGTTTTTTACCGGATGCTTCCAGGGCCTCCTGCGCCTCAATAAATGTCGTAACATCCCGGATCGACTCGATCGCCCCGACAATCTTTCCGCCTGGATCATACAGAGGCGAAGCGACAAACCAGAGATGGGCACCCTTACCGGCATGCATATGCGGAACAAAGGATGTCGACATGATCCGGTCTCCTTCGCAGTCGATGCGGCTGTACTGTTTCGCTCCGGATTCATCCCAGTTCAGGACAAGGTCTGCAAGAAGCGGACGGGGATTGCCATAGAAGGGGACAGCATGGGCATAACCCGGGGTGCCTATCATTTTTTCTGCACGGATCCCGGTCATTGTTTCGATAGCACGGTTCCAGACCATCACACGTCCATCGGACCCAAGAACGAAGGTAGCATCGGGCAGGAAATCAATAATGCCGGATAAAAAGAGCCGGTTCCGGGCAAGATCTTCCCTGCTTTTTGTCAACGCATCTTCCCGCTGCCGGGTTTCATCATTGGATTTTGAAATTTCCCGGCATGCCAGTTCAAGCTGCCGGTGTTTTTCCAGCAGTTCGGTCTCGATACGTTTCCGGTCTGAAATATCCGTGAGCATGCCGATAATTGCAGATCTGCCATGATACAGGGTGGAAGCCCCGATTGTTTCAAGCTCGACAAAACTGCCGTCTTTCCTTACACCGGTAAAGGTAAGATGAAGACTTTCCCGCAATCCCGCACCAGGATTCTTTGGGGTCATTGCGGTCTGAACACGATTCCGGTCTGCCGGTGCAATAAGATCCAGGACGCGGAGATCCGGGGGAATCTCATCCCGGTGATAACCGAAAATTTCCGCAAGTTTCGGGTTAGCATAAATGAGCTGTCCCTCACGGAGGATAAAAACGCCGGTAAGTGATTCTTCTGCAAGGATGCGGAATTTTTCTTCTGATTCCAGAAGGGATCGTTCTGCTTTCTGGCGTTTTGCCTCTTCATCGAGTTTTGCTATCCCAAACGAGATGCCGGATGCAACTTCTTCGAGAAGGGGGATTTCATCGAGAACAAAAAAGCCCGGTTCCGATGCATAGATCTGGAAGACTCCCAGTACCTGGCCGTTTGAGAATAAAGGAAATGCAGCAGTCGATCGATAGCCCAGAGAGGCTGCATACGAACACCAGGTATCGGTTTGTTCCGGGCCAAACGAGTTACAGACCACAACCTGCTTTTCGCGTGCAGCCCGTACCGCCGGGCTCAGGTTTCCGGATCCGGCATCAAGCGACAAACGGGTGATACCGGAATATCCGTCGGGGACACTGGAACTTGCAACAGGATAGAGTTCATCGGTCTCAGAATCAACCAGCCCGATCCAGGCAAGGCAGAATTTTCCTTTGTCGACCGTAATGCGGCAGACTTCGGTGAAGAATTCTCCCCGGGTTTTTATCCGGATAATGGCTGCATTGAACTCGCTGATAAGAGCATAAAACCTGTTGAAAAACAGGATCTTTTCTTCGGATCGTTTTTTCTGGGCGGCAAGTTTGATCTTATGCTCAAGTTCGGCGTACTGGGAAGCCGGATCGCCACCTTTCTGGAGGTAATAATCCGCTCCGTTATTCAGAGCCTCAATGACGACTTCTTCACGGCCCTTGCCGGTAAAAAGGATGAACGGGATATTCCCGAGATCTGCCCGTACATGTTTGAGAAATTCAATCCCATCCATTCCCGGCATCTGGTAATCGGCAAGGATCACATCGCACCGCCGGGTTTCCAGCCGTTGGAGGGCTTCGGGTGCCGACTGTGCCGTATCGATGGATAAATCCCCCGATCGTTCGAGAAAGATTTTACTCAGTTCCAGGAGATCGGGTTCGTCATCGACATACAGCACTTTGATCATGGACGTGCCTCCCATGGTTTTAGAATTTCGTATCGATATCGCCGAGCAGCTGCTTGATATCAATCCAGATGATCAGTTCATTGACCTCCTTGTCTTTGACCTTGATCTTGCGCTTGATGATCCCGATTATTGCCGTATCTTCCTTCGATACCGATGCCGAGGTGTAATCGACCTGGTTTCCTTCGAAGGTGGAAACCGAGGTGACATCATCCACAAGGATCCCGATCTTCGACCGGGTGAGCTTGTCGTCGAGGACGATGATCCGGGACGATTCTGCTGAAACAAGGCTTCCTTCCGTGATGTTGAGCCGGTGCTTTAAGTCAATGATGGTTGTAATCTCCCCGCGGAGATCGATGATGCCTTTGACATAGGCCGGCACGTTGGGAAGTTTCGTGATCGTTGTGTATTCGACAACTTCCTTGACATCGAACAGGTCGATTGCAAAGTGCTCTTTTCCGAGCACGAATTCAACGACCTGAATGGTCCCGCCCTGCTTTCTTTCAGGGGAATCCGCACCGGGATTGCCAGCTGGCTGGGCCTGAGGTTCGCTCGCTTTGGCTGCCATGGTAAAAGCACCTCCCCCTAGTGCACCTTGAATTTCTTGTTCGCTTCCATTGCCTCGACAGCGACTGTGTTCACGGTCTCAACCATACGGGTGATCTCATCGAGAGCCGCAGAGGATTCTTCCGTTGCTGCTGCTGCATCGCCGGCTTCTTTTGCCGTCATGTCAACGAGGTTAGCAACTTCCGTGATACTTGCCGTGATCTCTTCTGTTGTTGCTGCCTGTTCCTCGGTTGCAGCGGCAACTTCCGAGGCACTCTTTGCAACCTTGTCAACCGCGGATGCGATACTGTTGAAGGACTGGAGAGTCTCGGTAACCATCTTTGCACCCTGTTCAACAATGGATTTTGAATCGGCCATTGCCTGGGATGCATTCTGGGTGCTCTTGGTGAGCGATCCGATCATCTCTTCGATGCGTTCTGCAGAGTTCCTTGATTCCTGTGCAAGCGATTTGACTTCGGTTGCAACGACCGCAAATCCGCGACCTGCTTCACCGGCCCGGGCTGCCTCGATTGCAGCATTGAGGGCAAGGAGGTTGGTCTGGTTGGCAAGTTCCCGGATCAGGATAACGATCTTTGAGATCTCGCTCATCTGCTTTTCAACATCGGAGACGATATCGTAGACATGTGCTGAAGATACCGAAATCTCGCCCATACTCTTTTCTGCGTTCTGGGCAAGCTTGGCGCCATTGTGCGAGAGATCGTTGGTTTCCTTCGATAATCCGGACACGGATTCCATACTGGAGGTGATTTCCTCGATCGCTGCACTCATGTCCTGCATGGCCTTTGAGATCTGGTCAACGCCCTGCGCAGCTTTTTCGGCATTCTCGCTGACTTTGCCGGCATTCTTGGCAATCTGCGTGACACTCTTTGAAGCATCTTCGATGCTGCTGGTCGCGTTTTCAGCAGTTGAAGTCAGGTTGAGCATGCGGGCATTGACATCCCCGATGTTCTCTTCAAGGTTGACGATGATCCCGCGAACTGCATCCCGGAGTTTGCAGATCTGGTCATAGGTATCCTTGGTATCGGAATCCGGCTTGGTGATCTCGTAGCGGGGAGTCAGGTCGCCTTTTGCCATGATTGCATAGATCTTCGAGAGTTCGTCGATCTCGTTTGCCATATAATCCTGGTTCTTGACGATCTTTGTTACTTCATTGTACGTCACGTACACAAACGCAACTGCGCCCTTCTCATCAAGCAGGGGGATGTTGGTCCTGACCACAACGTGAACCCCGGTCGGGGTATCGAACGTGCTCTGCCCGACCGTAGTCCTCCGCTGGTTAACGGCATCTGCAACGGCTTCCCCGGAATCCTTGAGATACTTGATCAAGCCCTTTGCCCGGAAATCGGAAAACGGCATGTTCAGGAGCCGGTCCCTGCCATAGCCGACCAGCTTGGTGAACGCTTCGTTCATCATCACGATACGTAAATCTGCATCGACAACTGCCTGTGCAAGCGGATTTTTTTCAAACATTTCGTTTAATTCTTTTACCTCAATCATTCACATCACCCGAGGTTGATCACTTTTTCTTTGTACACTTCATTCATCAGCTGGCCAAGGCCGGTATACATGGCCGAGAGACCACAGAGGATACCTTCAACGCCGGCAATTTCCAGGATCAGGATATTGTCCAGGGCATTCCCGAGAATCAGCAGGACGAATAACAGGACAAGGAGTCCGAAGACGACCTGCAGGGATTTCTGGAGCCGTAAGGTTATGATGAACATTACAAAGGAAAACAGTCCCCATATCACCAGGAACGCGATGAATTCTGCCTTCGTGAACAGATCCGAGAACCCGAATTTCGGCATGACAATAAGCCCGACAAGCGATATCCAGAAGAACCCGTACGAGATGAACGCAAGGGTTCCAAAGGAGTTGTTCTTTTTCCATTCCATGATGCCGGCAATAATCTGGGCAAGACCGCCGTAGAATATTCCCATTGCAAAAATCATGGACCCCAGTGCAAAGATTCCCGCATTGTGCAGGTTCAGCATGACCGTCGTCATCCCGAATGCCAGGAGACCCAGCGGTGCCGGGTTTGCAGTCAGGTCCTTAATCCTGATCTCTTTTATTTCAGTTCCGGTTGTTCCTTCCATGTTTTCACCAGTCCGGTTAATTGCGATTCTCAATCTCTGCCGGTCGACACAAGGTTTGCAATGTCGTTCACGTTGAGGATCTGCCGGATATCAATCCAGATTATCAGATCGGTAGTTTCCTTGTCACGGACCCGGGTTTTCTTCCGTATGATCCCAAGAATGTTCGTGTCGTCGCTGTTCACGGCCGCCGAAGTTCGTTCGACCTGGGAAGAGCTGAACGTCGAGACCGATGATACATCGTCGACCATAATCCCGATTTTGGATCGCGTAATCGTGTCGTCAAGGACTATGATTCTCTTGTTCTCGTCCGAGATTTCCATGTTATCGGTTATGTTCATGTTCAGTTTGAGATCGATGATGGTCGTGATTTCACCCCGGAGATCGATAATTCCTTTTACGTAGGGCGGGGTGTTGGGAAGTTTTGTGATCCGGGTATACTCTACGACTTCTTTTACATCGAAGAGATCGATTGCGAAAAGTTCGTTTCCGAGAACGAATTCAACAACCTGGATATTCCCGATACGCTGTTTGCTGTCAGCAGAATCCTCATTTGACTGGTGCTGGGCGCTTGCTGCCATAGGTACCGGCTCCGGTTAGTCCACCCTGAATTTCTGGTTTTCTTTCAGGGCTTCATTTGCAAGCGAGCTGACGTTTCGGACTACTGCGGAGATCTCTTCCAGAGCAGAGAACGATTCCTCGGTAGCTGACGCAGCATCGGCAGATTCCTTGACCGTATGGGCAATCAGCGTGGAAACTTCATGGACACTTGCGGTGATCTCTTCGGTTGTCGCTGCCTGTTCCTGGGTTGCAGCGGCTACTTCTGCAGCGCTCATGGCAACCTTTTCAATAGACGCGGCGATTTTATTGAAGGACTGGAGGGTCTCTTCTACCATCCGGGAACCCTGATCGACGATCCTTTTCGATTCTCCCATGGCAATGGAAGCATTCTGCGTGTTCTTTTTTAAGTTCCCGATCATTTCCTCGATACGTTCTGCCGAGTTCCGTGATTCCTGTGCAAGGGATTTTACTTCAGTGGCAACAACGGCAAATCCCCGGCCGGCATCCCCGGCGCGGGCGGCTTCGATTGCGGCGTTGAGGGCAAGGAGATTGGTCTGGTTTGCAAGTTCCCGGATGAGAACCACAATCTTGGAGATCTCGCCCATCTGTTTTTCAACGTCAGAGACTATGACATACACGCGTTCTGATGATTCCGAGATCTCTTTCATGCTCTCCTCGGCTCTTCCGGCAAGGTCGGCACCGCTCCTGGAGAGATCGTTGGTTTCCTTTGAGAGGACAGAAACAGATTCCATGCTTGACGTGATCTCTTCGACAGAAGCACTCATGTCCTGCATGGCCTGCGATATCTGCTCTATGCCATGCGATGCTTTCTCGGCATTCTCGCTCACTTTCTGGGCGTCATTTGCAATCTGCTGGATGCTCTTTGTTGCATCGTCGACACTGTTCGATGCAGTTTCAGCAGACGCGGTCAGGTTCTCCATCATTTTATTGACGGTCCTGATATTGACCTGGAGATTCGAGATGATACCGCGGACCGAGGTTCTCAGTTTTGAGAGGATATTGAACGTATCGAAAAGATCGGAATCCGAAGGTTTTTCAACCGTATAGCCGACCGTGAGATCCCCCGACCCCATCTTGTCGTAAACCTTGATGAATTCGTCAACCTCACTGCCCATATATGCACGGTTCTTTTCGATCTTCGTGATATCAGCATACGAGTTGTAGATATACGCGACGTCGCCTTTCTCATCGAGAACCGGCTGGCAGGACTGGAGCATGTAATGGACGCCGGAGGGGGTTTCGAAATGTGATTCAAAAACCAGATCGCTTTTTTTCGAGACTGCAGCACTGCATGAATCCCCGGTATCTGTCAGGTACTTAACCATCCCGTTCGTTTTGAAATCCGTAAACTTCATGCCAATGAGACGATCCCTGCCGTATCCCATCAGCCTGCAGAACGACTCGTTCACAACCAGGATTCTGAGATCCCGGTCGATAACTGCCTGTGCAACCGGGCTCCGCTCAAACATTCCAGTATAATCTTTTAATTCAAGCATGGTAATCACCAGGACTTTATCAGGGTCATTTTCTGGATTACCTGAATGCCCTGAAACCGCCCAGTCAATTGCATTGCACATCTGCTATGCAGTTGTGATATGCGGATCTGGATAGCAATATATTTAAGGATTTTTATTTGCATTCCAGATCTGCACGCAACAGGCTATGGGGAATAAATAGATGGAGCGAAAAGGAGTACACACGCGTTTATTCATTATATCAAGGCAAGACCTATGTTGTGTGAAAATGAGGAACTCATTACCATCAAGGAGATGCTGCGGAAAAATCCGCGGGGAATGAGCATCACCGACATCTCCCGGGAACTGAACCTGAACCGGAATTCCGTATCCAAGTATGTGAACATGCTGCTCGTTGCAGGTGAGGTCGAAATGAAGACCCACGCTGCTGCTAAAGTCTACTTTCTCTCCCAGCGTGTGCCGCTTTCGGCAATGCTTGATTTTTCCACGGATTCGATTGTTATTCTCGATGCAAATCTCAACGTGGTCCGGGTGAATGACAATTTTCTCTCCCTGGCCGGAACCAGCCGTGAAGCACTCATCGGCAACTCCATCCGCGGATCATCGCTCCCGGTTTTTTCTGATGAGAAAATTATTGAAAACCTCCAGGATGCCCTCAAGGGAATCTCATCGGTAAAAGAGATCTCATGGCAGAGCGGGACCCGCGATCTTTTCCTCCGGGGAAAACTGATCCCGACGGTATTTGAGGATGGCTCTGTTGCCCTGACAATAATCCTTGAAAATATCACCGGACAGATCCGGGCACAGCAGGCACTGGAAAAAAGCGAGGCGCAGTACCGGGCAATCGTGGAGGATCAAACCGAACTTGTCTGCCGGTTTCTGGCTGACGGCACCATCACATTTATGAATCGTGAATGTCTCAAATTTTTTCGAATTGAACAGGTACAGCGGGACAATTTAAATATCCGCTCGTGTCTGTCAGAGGAAGAGTGGATGCATTCAACGCAGGAAATCCAGAAACTCTCCTGTACCACACCTACCACAACATTTGATAACCGTATCATCACACCCGATCATGAGATCCGGTGGATGCAATGGGTTGCAAGGGCAATATGTAATCCACAGGGAGAGATTCTTGAGTACCAGCTGGTCGGAAGGGATGTAACGGCACTCCGGGAGTCAACAGCTCTCCTGGAATGCTCGCTCAGGGAGAAAGAGACGCTCCTTACCGAAATAAATTACCGGATCCGGAGCAACCTGCACCTCATCTCCAGCCTGATTGAAATCCAGGCAGAAAAACGCAGTGACCCGGCCAGTTCGGAAATGCTCCGGGAAGAGAACCAGCAGATCATGGCGCTTGCCAGGATTTACGAAATTCTGACCCAGTCCGATGATATCAACCGTATCTCACTCCCCGCATATCTCAGGAAACTGAGTGAAGACCTGTATAGCGCTTACCAGATTGATTCCGACCGGGTGAAAACCCGGTTCAGGGATGATGACATCTGGGTTGATATCAATACGGCGATTCCGGTCGGGTTGCTGTTCAATGAACTGGTATCGAATGCGTTCAAGTATGCGTTCCCCAAAGAACGGCACGGGTATGTCGATGTGGATATTCGGGGGGACACCAGAGAGATTTCGATAATGATTGCAGATGACGGGATCGGGATAACGGAAAGCGTCGACATTGTATCCCCCACCACGGTCGGCATGGATTTGGTCGTTACCCTTGTCCATCAGATTAATGGGCATATTACTCTGGAGCGGGATAACGGAACCCGGTTTTCGATTGTATTCCCGTATCCGGGGCTTTGAAAGAAGACCTGGCCCAAACCAAAAACCACAACCTTTGCATAATTCCCCGGCCCATGATCTCATGCATGGACGACCTGACCGTTGAGCAGATCCTTACCCTCCATACAGGGATCATGGCAGGCGACGGGGGAGATGCCCGGCTCCTCTCGGAACCCGGCCTGCACCAGCTGGTCTTCCGGGCAAATCTCGTCCCGGACGTATTCCGCCGGGCTGCACTCGTGCTCTTCACGCTCTGTGCCTACCCGGCCTTCCGGGATGGCAACAGGAGGACGGCACACGTTTTGGCAAGCCACATTCTTGCAGGAGAACATCTCCTGCTCGCACCGGATGATTCCCGGCTTTGCGGATTGCTTGCCGGGGTCGCGGACTATACGGTTGAACCGGAAGATATCGAACAGTATCTCCGCACGAATGTAAAAAAGGAATAATCTGGATTTTATCAGGTATTTTTCTTATATTCCGACACACAGCGTGAGGAAAAATGGCAGGGCAATAATATCCTGCCAGATACGCATCAGGCCGATTCAATCAGTACGGATTTCAGGGTGGCCGAAGGTACCCGTTTGGACACCCGGAGAATCTCGATTCCGACAAGGTTATTCTGCTCATCATAATCCAGGATAACACCGGGTTTTACTTCTTCCGTATCATGGATGTGGGCATCCGAAAGGCGCATATACAAGGCGTCGGCTTCCGGATCAAGGGTTACTTTCATGGTTGCACTCTCCTGTCAAAGAACATGATGATGACCCGGTTGGGGGACATGGAAGGATTGACCACAACCCGCAGGAATTTTCCCCCATTTTCCGGAATTTTTTAGATAATGTTTCTCGTCATCTTCGTGCATCTCGATCCTGTCCGGGTCAAGCACCGTGCTGATTACCCAGTCTTCCTGAATCATCCGCTCCTTCATCATGGATTTTGCATGAGCAGTAAAGACCAGGTAACTGCGCATGACCTAATATTATCATGGCATGTGATATGCATAGCGGAGGGAACCATGATTCAGGAGGCAGACCTGAAACTCGTCCCCATGAAAAAATTACAGGACCGTTCCCTGGATTGTTATCGTCTTGTCCGTCACGGGAATTGTTTTACCGGATTTTTCCAGCGCTTTTTCAACAACCCAGGTTGTCCCGCTGCAGCAGGGCACTTCCATGTGAACGATAGTAATGGACCGGATTGCATGGCGGGAGAATATCTCCGCAAGTTTGTCGACATACTCATCGAGATCCGCGTCCAGTTTCGGGCAGAAGATGATCACGATCTTTCCCCGCAGGAATTCCGCATGGAAACCTCCGTAGGCAAACGGGACACAGTCTGCTGCAATCATGAGGTCTGCATTCTCGAAGTACCCTGCAGCCGGGTTGAGCAGCCGCAGCTGGACCGGCCACTGGCGAAGTTCCGAGTCCGTGGACCCCGTCTTCCCGGGGCTGCCGGCCGGATGGTTCCGTTCAATAATCCGCTCCCCGGCTCCCGGGCAGGTCGCGAACGGATTTTTTGGCGTCGGTGCCGGCAGGGGCTTGTGGACCGTATTGTCGTGGTCGGGGATCGCAATCGTGTTTTCGATAAGGTACTCAATTGCTTCGTTGTACAGCTGCCGTTCCCCGTGCCCGATCAGGTGTTCGAGGTGGGCTTTAATCACCGCACTTCCCTGCCGGGCAATATTTTCCATCACCGCACATTCATCATACACTCCGGCATCGCGTTCGATAACGCTGATCGCCCCTTCCGGGCAGGTCCCGATACAGGCCCCGAGCCCGTCGCAGAAGAGGTCGCTGACCAGCCGGGCTTTTCCTTCGATGAGCTGGAGCGCTCCTTCCGGGCAATCCGGGATGCACTGGCCGCAGCCGGTGCATTTTTCTTCGTCGATTGAAATGATCTTGCGTTTCATGATCCGGTTCTCCCGCTTGGGGATTTTCCCTGGTTACCTCCACTGGGAACTTGCGGGTTATAAAATATCCCACAGAAGTATCGGTGAACCCGGCCCGTTTTTTCCGGCTCACTTATTTCCCGATAATTGCCCGGTTTCCCGTAAATCAGAATATCCGCAGCCGGCCTGCCCTCCCCCCTTACGGTTCGGCCACGGCTAAGCCGGAAGAACGCCCACTATTGTATGTCAAAGGGCCCTGCGACAACACAGGAAAAAAACAAACACGAAGGAACAAAAATGGCAGATTTCGTACAGAGCACAACAGTAAAAACAGCGGTTCGCACCCTTGCGAGCCCGATTGCGGATGTCGAGACGTTCAACAGCATCGTCAGCGCCGTGATCAACACCAACCCGTTCGGGTGTGCAGCGTATATGACCGCCGGGCAGACTCACCTGCCCGTGGAAAAGACCAAAGAATCCTACGTGGCAAAGATCGTGTACGAGGATGCAAATGTCAAAACCGTTGGCAACCAGTCCGCGAAGTTCAACACGATTGCCGGGTTCACTGCCGGGGCAGCAGCACTTCTCGCATGTGCCGACCTGACCGCAGCCCATGCCGGCTCCCCGGTCCGGGACATGGAGAACGAGACGTTTGCCGTGACCCTGAAATGTCACGACCCAAACGGCGAATTGTACTTCGTCAACCTGAGCCGGGACAAGGTGACCCTGACCTCGTACTCGGACGATGCGATCCGCACAAAGGTCGATACCTGGGCCGACACGATCCCGGAGCTCGCGTGAGGTGCGGATGATGGAAAACGAACTT
>Ga0209340_1000537_pt1 | contig 39537 bp, 34 predicted proteins | sample EPASupsiteSAE323_FD_187266 | JGI IMG/M metagenome (GOLD analysis project Ga0209340, IMG submission 187266) | Bioremediated contaminated groundwater from EPA Superfund site, New Mexico - Sample SAE3-23 (SPAdes) (version 2) | ecosystem: Environmental > Aquatic > Deep subsurface > Groundwater >... | reverse complement strand
CTCTTCATTTTTCTGGCGAATATCCATCAGGCGCAGCAGAAAAGCCAGGCCCTGATGCCTCCCCCCCCGCTCCAGCCCGCTGGGGATGTTTAGCTGAATCGGCAAGGACAAGGTGGGCTGACACTCCGGCTGGCTGTGCTGGCCAACGGTGGCGATAAGATCCCGGGTATTTTGATCAAAGGCGTCTCCCGGCCGGTTATAGATATGGATTCCCCGCAATTGCCTAATCTGAAATTCCTGCCGCTGAAAGAACCCGGCGCTATTGTTTACCGGGTCGAAGACCACCGCGATCTGCCCCGGACGGGGAAAAAAGCTCTGATGGATATATAAATCATAACGGGACAGAAAAATACCATGACCCGGGTGGGTATGAAACCAGCCGATGATCTTCTTGTCGCTGTGTTCCCGGGCATGGCGCTGATGAATATCGTTCCAGGTACGATGGTTGAAGGTCAGGTTGGCCAGGGTCTCTTCCATATAGCGCCCCGGCAGATAAGCCTGAATATCCAGCCCAGCCGGCTCTTCTATAACGTTACCCAGCAATACCCCGCCAATTTCCCGGTCCTTATTGTCGCCGGCATACTGCCATAATTGGCGCCAGACCAACAGGTTGATATAAATGTCATACTGTTCGTTATATTGGGGAAACAGTACGATTTCTTCGCAAACACCATCGACCGCAAGGCTGCCCTGAGCCAGCGTTTCCTGCTCCTCCGCTTTAATATCCAATTGCTGTGCTTCCGGTATCAAGGGCATCTTACCTGCTCCTCAAATGGTCCGTTTGTACAGGTTTTCCCGCTTAACAATCCAAAAAAATGCAGCAGAAATCCAACCTGTATCCTATATATAGTATCGGCATAAAAGGTTAATAACCTTATGATCTCTTCAAAATATTATCCGTCGCCGCCCCCCAGATATTACCGTCAATTACGTTGCTGGTCACTTTCCCGCCCCTACTGCCCTGAAGAGGGACGCGGCTTGCTTCAGCCTTCGCCAGCCAAGCCTTAGCTGAACGACAATACAGGTATTGCAGGCAAGGATATTCAAGCCTACAATAAGTTCAACAAGTTCTGCGAAGGAGACTACTTGCGTGAACATCAAAGTTCTGGTGGCGGAGGATGATAAGAAAATTGCAGCCCTGATCGCCCTTTACCTGCAGAAGGAAGGCTGCTCCGTCATAACTTGCGACAACGGAAAGGAAGCCCTGGCCCTATTCGAGCAGGAAAAACCGAATATGGTTATGCTGGACATTATGATGCCGATCATGGATGGATTGGATCTGTTAAAAATCATTCGAACCCATTATTCTACTCCAGTGATCATCCTGACCGCCAAAGACGAGGAAGTTGATAAGGTACTAGGATTAGAAATCGGAGCCGATGATTATATTACCAAGCCATTCAGCCCGCGTGAAATGGTGGCTCGGGTTAAATCGCTCTGGCGGCGAACCACGGCAATCAATCAATACCCCGGTGAACGTCTGGTATTCCCCAGTCTCACCATTGATATAAGCGCTCGCGAGGTATTATGTGACGAGAAGCTCGTGAAGTTGACTCCCAAAGAGTTTGAACTCCTGGCCTTCCTGGCCTCTAACCCAGGCCGGGTTTTTCCCAGGAGCTCACTCTTGGACCGGGTCTGGGACTTCCAGTCCGATGATTACCGTACAGTGGATGTACATGTAAAACGGGTCCGGAATAAGATCAATAACCCCCATTATTCCTTCTTACATACCGTCTGGGGTGTAGGCTATAAATTCGAGGTGAAATCTATTGAAGATGAACCGAATCTGGTCTAAATTTTTGGCCAGCTATCTGGTGATTATAGTATTGGTATTGGCTATTTGGGCTACTACCTCTTCCGTTTTTATCCGCAACCATCTTTATAAAGAAACCGCCCAGCAGTTAATGATAACTGGCAACGAAATATCCCTGAAATTATTGCCTGACAACCTGCAATTGGTCAATCAAGAATTGCTTAAAACGCTTAGTAACCGTTTTAAGGATGAATTATACCTAACCGATAAGAGTGGTCAATATATTGCCGCTTCCCTAGAACTGAAAGAGTTGAACCTTAATATCAGAGGGAATGCCTGGCAGGAAATCAGCAAGGGTCAGGAAGTCAGCTGGGTTTGGGAAAAACCACCGAGCCGCGAAAACGTGATCGCAGTAGCCGTACCCATCTACCGGCAAAACAGATTCAGCGGAGCACTGGTGCTGACCTCCCCGGTACAGGGGGTCGAAGCCGCCCTTCAGGCCTTGCATCACCAGCTGCTAAGAGGCGGTTTGATCGCCCTGTTTATAGGGTTTCTGCTCAGCCTCGGGGTATCGTACGGCATGACGCGGCAGATTCGCAACGTTTCCATCGGAGTAAAGCATTTTGCCGCTGAAGACTGGAGTTACCACATTCCCGTAACCAGCAGTGATGAACTCGGCAGTATCGCCGACAGTTTTAATTCTATGGCTGAACAGATAATCCAGAATAATAAGCGCCGTCAGTTGATGCTGGCTGGCGTATCTCATGAAGTCAGGACCCCGCTGACCAATATATGCGGTTATATCGAAGCATTGCGGGACGGGGTTTTACCCAGCGAACTCCAGGCGGCCACCCTGGACATCATCTATTCGGAAGCCGAGTTACTCAAACATATGGTCAATGATTTGATCGATCTCTCGCGTATGGCTTCAGATAATTACGAACTGAAACCCTCAAACTTTGATGTGAGCGAGACTATCGCCCGGGTAGTCAAACGGCTGGAATACCTGGCTGCGCTCAAACAGGATACCATCGTCAATACCATCGATGCCGCCCTGATAATGCGGGGTGACGAACTTAGAATAGAGCAGCTCTTCAATAACCTTATCAAAAACGCTTTACAGTTTACCGACCATGGCGAGATCAAGGTCGGCGGCCGTTACTCGGGCGACCGGCTGGAGTTTTTCGTAGAGGACAACGGCATCGGTATCGAGCCTGATCAATTGGCTTATGTCTTCGACAGTTTCTATAAGGTGGAATCATCAAGAGCCCGGGAAAACGAGGAAAGCGGTCTGGGGCTGGCCATTTGCCAGGCCATTGTTAGACTGCATAAAGGCGCTGTTTCCATCAAGAGCAAACCCGCCAAGGGCACCCGCATCGATATCAATTTCCCCCGCCCAAAAAATTCATAAAGTATTCCGATTTTCTTAACATTTCGTTAACAATTCGGTTTTATGCTTAAATAGAGGAGGAGTAAATATGTTTGGCAACTTTGGGCCTTGGGAATTGATATTAATTCTTGTTATTGCATTGATAGTTTTTGGACCCGGCAAATTACCGGAAGCCGGTAAGGCTCTGGGCCGGGCGGTAGGTGAATTTCGCAAGGCTACTAATCCCCGGGCCGAGCTCGACGAAGAAAACGGCCCCTCTTCTTTGTAACCCACCAAGAGTCAGGAAAAATATAATCCTATCCCCTAACCAACTCCAATCCGCAGACTAAGGATGGACCCAGCAGGGTCCATCCTTAGTTTGGCTAACCAGCACTAATCATTTTTTAATGTCCGCAGCTAATCTAAATCCCGACTGCTGATTATGAAGCGGGTTATCTTATTCGTAGCGTAACGCCTCGATGGGGTCGGCTTCCGCTGCCCTACGGGCGGGGTAATAACCGAAGATCAGCCCCACCAGCGTGGAAAAAACGATGGCAAGCCCGGCCGACCACAGGGGCATCTGCATATTCCAGCCCGATAAACGACCGAATAGAGCCGCTAGCCCCCCACCCAGCAGCGTGCCCACCAGCCCGCCTATCACACATAATAAGGCCGACTCAATCAGAAACTGGGTTTGGATATCCTGGCTGGTGGCTCCCACCGCCATGCGGATGCCAATTTCCCGGGTGCGTTCCGTTACTGACACCAACATGATATTCATGACACCGATCCCGCCTACGATCAGCGATACCGCGGCAATGCCTCCCAAGAGCAGGCTCAATATGCGGGTAGTGTCTTCAATCGTCGATAAGAGCTGGGCCATGTCCATAATGCGAAAATCGTCCTCGGCATCCTCCGCCAGACGATGCTGTTGGCGCAGAGTGGTGGTTATCAGGTCCTGCAGAAAGGCTAAGGATTCTTGCTGGGAAGCCTGTACGGTTATCATGCGAATCTCGTTGCCGCCCAAGAGCCTTTGCTGCGCCGTAGTAAGCGGTATGTAGATCATATTGTCCTGATCTCCGCCCATTCCGCCCGCGCCTTGGGCCGGCAACAATCCGATCACCGTGAAGGTCAATCCGTTAAGATTGATTACCGAACCTACTATATTTTTATTGTCAGGGAAGAGGCTTTCTGCCACCGTGCTGCCGACCACCGCCACCATAGCTGCGTTATCGACATCCTCCTCGGTAAAAAAACCGCCTTCGCTCATTTTCCAGCCTTTAATAGCCTGGGCCGCCGGGGTGGTCCCGTCGACGGTGGTACTCCAGGTCAAGCTGCCGGCCGTAGCCGTAACATTGGTCTCCGCTTCCGGGGCAATCTCTTTCACATATGGCAGCGCGGAAATAGCCTTAACATCCTCCGCGGTCAGGGCGGAACCCCCGGCCCCCCGCAGAGCTCCCATACCGCCAGCGGCACGGATGACCAGCACATTGGTCCCATTCGCGGCGATCCGCTCGGTTATCCCGGCGGTAGCCCCCTGGCTGAGAGCAACCATGAGAATGACGGATGCCACACCGATAATAATACCCAGGGCGGTGAGTACCGAACGCATCTTATTCACACTGAGACTGCGCCAGGCCGTACGAAATATCATGCGCAGGTTCATACGTTTTCCTCCTTCCCGCCGGCGGCCGCAGCCGGTGCGGTCTCTTCGCTGATGATCAGGCCATCGCGCAGCCTGATGATGCGGTCGCAATAGAGGGCAATTTCCGGTTCGTGAGTGACAATCACTATGGAAAGAGCCTGCTCCCGGTTGAGCTTCTGCAAAAGATTCATGATATCTGCACTGGTTTGAGTATCCAAGGCCCCGGTCGGTTCGTCAGCCAACAGAAGATCGGGCTGATTGATCAGAGCCCGGGCGATAGCCACCCGTTGCTGCTGCCCACCCGACATCTGGGTGGAACGATGTTGTTCCCGTCCGGCCAGCCCGACCAGTCCCAGCATCTCATGGGCTCGTTTCTCGGCTTCCCGATTGCTGACCCCGGCATAATTCAGGGGCAGGCACACATTCTCCAGAGCCGAGGTACGGGCCAGCAGGTTAAAGTTCTGAAAGACAAAACCGATGCGCCGATTACGCAGGTAGGCCAATTGGTCGCGGGACATCTTCATAACATCGTAGTCGGCAAAGCTATAACTGCCGCCATCGGGCTTATCCAGACAACCCAGGATATTCATCAAGGTCGATTTACCCGACCCCGACGGTCCCATAATAGCTACCATTTCCGGCTTATCCAGCACCAGCGAAACACCGCGCAGTGCTTTTACCGGGGTCTCCGTTCCATAATAGGTCTTGGTGATTTGCTCCAAACAAATATTAACCGTCACGGGTCACCCTACTCCTTCCCCACGGCATTCCGGTAGATTAATCCCGGTGCATTCCGCCAAACCCGCCTACCGGCATACGTTGCTGCCCGCTGTTCGAACTTTGCCCGCCGCTGCCGGAACTCGAACTGCTGCCGGAGGAGTCGGTGTTTCCGATGATTACCTGATCGCCTGGTTTCAGCCCCGATATCACCTCGGTGTTCTGATTGTCGCTCATACCTACCTTGATCAGCTTAAGCATCGGCTGGTTATCCTGCAGAACTACCACCCGGCGCTGACGGTCAGCCTGGTTACTTTTTTCGCTCCAGGGGGATACACCAGCGCCGGAGGAACCTGCGCTATTGGCACCAACCCCGGGGCGCCTCGGCCCGGTCATTTGACCACTGCTGGTTGGTCCGGCGCTGCCGGTATTACTGCGGTACTGAGCAGTACCCTGAACGCGGTTGGCACTGCTGGCCGCCGCTGGACTCACTCCGCCCTGAGCGGCCTGGAAGGTACGCACGTAGGAAAGTGCTATATTAGGAACAACGGTCACATTCGCACGTTGATTGATAATTATGTTGGCAGTTACCGACATGCCAGCCCTCAACTGGCGGGACAACCCCTCAGTGGCGATGTCAACTTCATAGAGCTGTACATTGTTGCTGGTGGTAGCCTGCGGACTTATGCGGCTAACCTTGCCACGAAAGGGCTGATTGGGATAGCTGGATACATTGAAGAGTACATCCTGGTTCAACTGCACCCGGCCGATATCCACCTCGTTGACCATAACCTGGATCTTCAACTCATTGCTAATCAAGTGAAACATAGGTGAAGAAGAATTCCCGGTTTCCTGCCCGACCTCTCCGTTGACCTGGGCCGCTACAGCGGCAAACGGTGCAGTGAGTTCCGCATTTTTTAAATCCGTTTCCGCGATCACTACCTTAGCCTGGGCGGTCTGAACCGAGGCTTGGTCTGATTTCAGGTTGATCTGAGCCGTTGTGTAGTCCCGCTGAAACTGCTGCCATTCGCTCTTAGCGAGGCCCCCGGCCTGGTATAAGGCATCCTGATTCCGCCAGTTTTCCTCAGCCTTCTGTAAATCAAGCTTAGACTGTTCCTGTTTATATTGGGCCAGGAGCAGATTGCTGCGGGCCTGTTCCAGGGCGGCCTGTAATTCGCTGTTGTCCTGCACCGCCAGAACCTGGCCCGCTTTAACTTCGTCACCCGTGCGTACGTTGAGTTGTTTCAAGGTGCCCTGCTGTTTAAAATACAGATCCACCTCATGTAAGGGCGTGATGGTACCGGTCCCCTGTACCTTGTCCAGGATAGAACCTTGGCTGACCGGCATGGTCAGATATTCAGTTTCCTTTTTTACATAGGATTTATATACAAAATAAGCGCCGGTACATACGGCTATTATCACCAGGGCTGCGATAATACGCCCCGCTGTTATCACCGGCTTCCGCACCGGCATCTCCAACCCGGGTTCATTATGGTTTTCGCTCATTTTCCTGCCATCCTTCCCTTCACCCAAATTATCCACAGACAATTCTATTTTTCCTTTTTCAGGTTAGCAGAAATCTATTAACTCTATATTACCAAAATCTTAAGAATTCTTAATAATTGGCCGGCAACGCCAAGGGGACGTTTTGCCGGCTCACTACTTTTGGTAATGATCCGGCAAACGTCCCCTTGACTTAGATAAAACAAGAATCCTTTGCTTCTATATTTACTTATTCTGGGCCTCTGCCTTCAACAGGGCGATCGTCTTGCCGCCTATCCCGATATTGCTGTCTTCCAGTTCGTTGATCACCACCGTAAAAGCGCCTAATGGAATGCTGGTAATGGCGGCCGCGGTCAACGATAATTGCTCAATCAGTTGAGTCTTCTGTTCAACAGGCAATCTGCCAATCTCCACGTTTATCACCGGCATGTTTCTCCCCCCCTTTTTTGCTAAGTTGGTCGAAACCAATCTATTCCCTGATAAAATGATAGGCCGCCTTCTTGAATCCGCAGGACTCGTAGAAACGATGAGCCTCAGCGCGATGAAAGGCCGAGGTAACCTCTACCGTGCAGCAGCCTCTTTCCTCTCCCAGGGCCAGGGCTTGATCTATCATTTGACGTCCTACGCCTTGTCCTCGATAAGCTTCATTTACCACCAATTCTTCGATCTGCAGCAAACAGCCCTGCGCCCACAGGTTAGTTATAACATGCAAAGTCATGAATCCGACTAACCCGTTTTCCCCGCGTGCGACATAATACTTCTTCATCTCGGAATCCAGATTGTGCAGATAAACCCGATGAATAGCCTTTTCATCTAATACTCTACCCGGCCACAATTGGCCCAGAAGTATAAATACCTCGGGAAAGTCTTCTGATCGTGCTGCATCAACCTTAACTCCCACGCGCTCACCTCGCTATTCCTTAAATAAACGATTTGAGTTACCTCGGATTCAAAGGACTACCACCCTGATCTTTTGGCGGTCATATGCTCGATCGACACCTTGATGACCCTGATTTTGGCCAGTGCCTCCCGTCCGTAATCCCATCCATCCCTCCCGGAATATTTACGCATGATTACATCCAAAGCTTTCCACTTTTCTTCGCCCTCATCAACTATTTGCGCCCGGCCAATACCGATAACGCTGTAGTACCTGGTACCCCAGGAGCAGGCATTGTTGTCACTTACAATCTCCACTCCTGTATCCATTTCAAAACAGACTACGGGATTTCGGGTGATAATATCCAGTTTCCTGCCTTCCATAGCACAGTGAAAATATAGGGTATTACCTTCATAGCCGAAATTCATAGGTACGATATAGGGCACATTGTTTTCAGCCATAGCCAAACGGCATACGAAGGCATCGGCCAGTATGGACTGGATCATACTAGTATCACTGATTTCCTTGTCAACTCTTCTCATATTTTATTCCCCAATCATTTCAGCTATTGGCTAAATTGTTACTGCTGCTCCGGTTTGTCATCAGTGGCCCGGCCGTCGCCGAAGACCGGTATCGCTCCCCCTAGGAAAGTTGGCTTAGGCTTCAAGACCCGGCACATGAAGAAATCCTTGTTGCGAGCCGCTATCTCGCGCAATTCGTAACGCGGCATAACATCCCCATAATTATGCAGGTCACTATTTACCCCATAAGCCTCCAGGCCAAGTTCCCGGGCTATGAAAATTGCTCTCATCAAGTGATAGTGCTGAGTAACAATGATGATCTTTTTAACCTTAAAGATATCCCGGGCCCGGTAAAGACTCTCATAGGTGCTGAACCCGGCATGGTCCATGAAGACATTTTGCGCCGGGATACCCTGCTGCTTCAGATAGGACTTCATGGTGTTCACTTCATCATAATCCTTACGCCCATGATCCCCGCTGACCAGGATTTTTTGCACTTTGCCCTTTTCGTACAGTCGGTACCCCACCGTTATCCGGTCCGCCAGCATGGGCGACATGGTGCCGTCAGGATAAACATAGGCGCCCAATATCAGTACCGCATCGGCTCGGGGCACCTGGCCGGCCTCGCGTATGTATCTGGCTCCGCTTATCCTTACATAGTAATTTATGGACAACAGCAAAATCAAAAAGAGTGCCGCCAGCAAGGCGATTATCTTTTGCGTTTTATGCGGATGAGTATTCATAAATTTACCCTCAATAATTTGTCTTGAATAAGCATTGCATATCTACCCAATAAAAACAATAAAATGAAATCTAGCAAAGTCGTGCGGTCCCCGGAATCAAACCATTTTATGGTATTTTTTATTATCTTATCTTATTTTGAATGGTATGATATACTATATTATGGTATTGTGTCGATTTTTTGTTCAATAAATTAAATAAGGATACCTTTTAGAAGACAACCAATTACATTAGAAAGACGTGATGTAAATATGGTTAGAAACAAGCACTTTAATCGTTATTGCCTTTTATTAATTTTATTATTTTTGTACGGAGCTTTTTTGACAAATAGCCCGGCCGCTGCAGCTAATCAAGCAACCAACTCCGCCGCACCTTTCACTGACATCAGCAATGACCCCAATCGTGTTTTTATTACATACTTAAGCCAGCTGGGAATTGTCGGCGGCTTTCCTGATGGCAAGTTTTCCCCTCAGTTGGGTTTATCAAGGGCCCAGGTTGCCGTAATAATCTGTAAAGCCTCAAAACTGACTATTACACCCGGTTCAAAGAATACCTTCCGCGATGTGGCTCCGAACCATTGGGCCGCCCCTTACGTTTACACGGCTTCTACCGCTGGTCTTCTCAAAGGTTTCCCCGACGGAACCTTCCGCCCGGAAGCCACACTTACCCGCGCTCAGGGCATTAGCTTAATCATGCGCCTGTGCACCCAGAAAGAAAGAGCCTCGCTACCCTCACTACAGGACATGACTAGTCAGCACTGGGCCGCCCAAGATATGGCCACCGCCCTCTCCCTGGATATGATCAGCACTTCCCCGGACGGGAAACAAGTTAATCCTGATGCGGAAATGACCCGGGCAGTCCTGGCCCGGTCTTTAGCTATTCTATTAACCAAAGACCCCGGCCTGAATCAAACGGAGTTAGCTGGAGGCTTAAAGGAGATAACCGGTGATGTAACCTTATCCAGAAATAATAAACCCGAATCCATTAAGAACGATATAGTTGTTTATGAAGGAGACATCATAAAAACCGGACTGGACAGCCGGGCCAGAATAGTGTATCCGGATGGCAGCGGTACCCTGATAGAAGCAAACAGTGAAATTGTTATTAAAAAAGCCGCCGGTAAAAGCTATATAAAACAAGACGGTACAGCCGGAGTAGCGGTAGATTACTTGAACATTGAGTTAAAAAGCGGCACCCTGTTTGGTGCCTTATCCACCAAAAGTGAAAATATAACTAATGATAAGCAAGCCAGCCGGTCAGCTATTTTTGCCTCCAAACAAACTTTAAAGCAACTGGCGGCCGCGGAAACAGCCCAGCCCTGGTACAAAACCGCCGAACAAAAAAAGGTAAAGGTCAAGGTCGATATGCCCTGGGGTATAGCTGCCATCAGAGGCACCTTTATAAAAGTAAGTGTTAATCCCAATGGTACCTGTGACGTTGCCTGCCTGACCGGCAGTGCCGAAGTGAGCGGAAGCAACGGCGCATCAGCGCCTCTGGGAGGCGGGCAGAGCAGCAGTATTACCACCCAGGGAAGCGCCCCCACCAATGCGGCTCCCATGAGCCAGGAGGACAAAGCGGCATTTGCCCAGGAGCAAGCCTGGGTAGTCAACACCGCCTTGCTGGTAGATACCAACAAGGCCGCTGAAGTCCTGGTTGAAACCAAGGAAAACCAGACTGTGGAACAACAAACTGAAAATACGGTTAAGACAGTAATCGATGCCTTAAAAGCCAGCGGAATACAATTAAAACCAGAAGTCATTGATAAACTGAAAGATGATATTCAGAAGACGCTTAACGATGAAAAAGCCGTTCTATCATTGACAAAAGATGTCGAAACCAGCACCAGTAATAATTCGAACCCCAATACTAACACAAATAGCAGTTCCAGCAGCAGCAGTGATTCCAATACGTATATAGCTTATAATACCGCGGGAACATACGGAGGCGAGAGTTCTTCGGCCATCCAGACCCTTTCCGGCAGCGCCATCATTAATGTGGCCGGCGTTACCTTACATAACCTGATTATAACCGGTACGCTTACCCTGGCTTCCGGTATCGGAGAAGGCAACATAACCCTACAGAATGTTACAGTAAGGGGCAACACCGTGATCAACGGCGGCGGGCCCAACAGTATAGAGATAATTGATTCCTCTCTTTATACGGTAACCATCGACAAAGCCAACAACAGTATAAGAATTGTAGCCAAAGGCAACACCAGTATAGGGGCACTGACCCTGAACTCCGGAGCAACCTTACAGGAAGATGGGTTAAGTGGAAACGGTACCGGTTTTTTCAGTGTACTAACCGGTCTGAACATCCCCGCTGGAGCCACGATAATCCTGAGTGGCAGCTTTGATAGCCTGACCCTGAATGCCCCCGGGTGTAAAGTTACCCTGGCCAATGGCACCGACATTCAGGGCCTTACCGCCAATGTTGCTGCCACAATCGGCGGAGAGGGCCGGATAGTAAATGCCGTAATCAATGCTGCCGGAGTCACCCTGGATCAGGTGCCGGCCAACATTAGCATGAGCAATGGAATTGCGGCCAGCATAGCCGGACAAAGCCTTGATGCCAGCATATTCTCCGGCGCAACCGGCTGTATTGCCGGACGGGTAGTAGACAGCGGCGGGCAGGGTATAGCAGGAGCCGCGGTTATCGCTCATATCGGCACCGCTTCCCCCATCATTTCACCGGCGACCACCGTATCCAATGGTTCTTTCATCCTGACCGGCTTGAGTCCCGTCACATATAATCTGGAAATCATACCGCCGGTTCCTGGTACGGCAGTCACCCCAGTTTTCTACATACCGTTTTCGCTATCGGGGGTAAATGTGACTGCCGGAAAAATAACCACGGTCAGCCCCGATATTGTCATACGTTCTACAACCGTAATCCCTCTAACAGCGGTTGCGATTTACGGCGATCCCGTTGTAGGCTCGACCTTGACCGCCCTACCCGCGCCAGCCAATGCTACTGCAACCTACAGCTGGAAAGTCGATGGGGCACCGACAGGTACGGGCCCAACCTACTTGGTTACCGCCAATGACGCTGGCAAAACTATCACCGTTACTGCAACTGGCGCGGGAAACTTCAATGGAACCGTAACCACTAACGCCGTATCAATAACCGCCATCCCACTATCGGCGGTTGTCATTTCCGGCAATCCCGCTGCCGGCTCGACCCTGGCCGCGGTACTAACGCCGGCCAATGCCACGGCGACCTACAGCTGGCTGGTTGGTGGAATACCAGCCGGTACGGACGCTACCTATCTGGTTACCGCCAATGACGCCGGTAAAACTATCATCGTTACCGCGACCGGCACAGGCAGCTTTTCCGGAACGGCAACCAGTTCAGTTATAATTAATGAACCGCTGGCGGTTTGGAGCAGCATCACTACACTGCCTCGCAACTTAAACAGTTTGAGCGTTGGAGTTGGAAACGTTATGGCGGTAGGCAGCGGGGGCCAGGCATATATGTCTATTGATGGCATTAACTGGAGCCCTCAAAACACCGGGTCTGCTGGCGATTATCTACTGGCTGCAGCTTATGGAGATACCAAGTATGTAGCGGTTGGATTTACCGGGTGCAATGTGGGAATTATTAAATACCTCAATGATGGCGGTAGTACGTGGACGGACGTCTCTCCATCAGGAGCCGGCAATGTGACTTCTATTTACCATGGTGGTCCTACCGGCGGTGACTTTTTGGCTACCAGCGGGAAGACAATATACCATTCGACTGACGGCGTAACTTGGATACCTCAAGTAACTGACTTATCCAACAACGGAATCATTAGCAGTATCACCTATGGCAACGGCGTATTTGTGGCGGTGGGATCTGACTCCCCCAGTGACTGGACCCAACAATACCCAATTGCATTTACTTCAGCAGATGGTGTAAATTGGGATAGATATAATTTAACCTCTGCAAACGCTGGTAAGGGTCCGGGCTTTTCAGATGTTACCTTCGTGAATGGCAAATTTATCGCACTTGAATCGATAGCCTGGAGCGGCGGTAACCTTCCCCGTTATGCTTATACATCCACCAACGGGATCAACTGGAGCTCATATTTTGCTACCCCCTCCTCAATGGAATGCTTTAATAGTTGCACAAATAACGGCGACACCATAATTATCAACAGCGATCAAGGGCTATATAAATCCCCGAATGCTGGAGAAACCTGGTCAATTCTGCCCGCCCTATCCAAACCCATACTTGATATGACCTATTTTAAAGACGGCTTTATAGGCGTCGGTCCGCAAGGCGGCCTGCGCTGCGGATCGGGCGGCGGCGGAAGCGGGACCAATACGACAATGCTGTCCAATCTATCCGGAAGTAATCCTAGTTTTGATTGCGATACCAATACATTATCACTGGATATCGATCAGACAACATATATTCCCGACTCCGACTTTAATATAAAAAAGATTACCATCAGTGATGGCAGCCATAGCTTTACCCTGCAGGATGAATATTCCGGAGTAAGTACAAACGAACTGTACCCAGGCGATTATTACTACAACTCAGATAGTCATACCCTAAGCATCCATCTTACCGATAATGATTATGGTAAACTTCTGATGTCGGCGACTTCTTTATATGCCGGCCTAGGTGCTGGGCCACCGGCCAACATCCAGGTATCCGCCGCCGCCGGATGGAACACCCATTTCGCGCTGGGAGACGCGGCTGCAACTGCATTATTGCCGGTTACCATCGCCAACTGGAATTCTTATTCAGATACTATCCCGCCATCGGCAGTAACTATTAATCAACAGGACACTATTGCCGCTGGCAGCTTCCGCATACTTTCCGTGGCTGACGGGCCCTTAAGCATTGATAGCTGGAACAATATATTCAATACTATAAAGTCATATACCGGTATTAATGGCGCCTGGATATCCGGAATCAACGCGGCGGAGTTAAGTATGAAACTATATTCGGGAAATGCAATATGCTTGTACAACAACAGTAGCGCCACAGCGGTTATAAACAGTGATTTCTATATTCCAAAAACCCAGGTAATTGATCTGGCCGGAAACCAGGCGACAAAAGATATGATAATTGACAGCTGTACTACAGTCACCAGTCTGGCATGCGGTATCCAATACGGCACCACACCGGTTCAAGCTGGCGTGGAAGGTACCAAAGAGCGGGTGATAATCAATGTAGTTACCCAAAATTTAATCAAGGAGCAACAGAGGATTAATATAACTGGGACTGCGACAGGCGCTGGAAATATGACCATCAACCTGTCAGATAGTACTACTGCTTACGGAGAAACACCTCTCAGCACCAGCGTTACAGTCAGTTTAACTGATGGGGAGAGTGTTTCTGCGGTTATTTATGAAATAATGTCGCAATTGGCGCTTAATACAGATTTTACCTCCCGTTATCAAGCCTCCAGCGGAGCTAGTTATATTGATATTACTGCTACTAACGAAGCTGGTCCATACCGGGCGTTTGCTTTCGCAACCAGTTACACCGGACTTACATTTAACCAGCAAACGATGGTGAATGGCACCGGCAGCTTCACGGTAAGAATCAATGATGGCGTACTGTACACCAACAACCAACAAACTCCGGATGGGGTGGAAGTAGCCATTAATATTGATCAGCCTAATACCAGCCCCGTTGTAATCGCCCAAAAAATTGCCTCTGCCTTCAATAATAATGCCACCATAAAGGCAGCCTATGTGCCTTTTATGTATAGTTCAGCCATTTATATCGAGGCCACTGATGCCCGGGATAATCGCAATGTAGCTGTTACTTTCACCGGGAATGCGGCATTGGGTATATATATTCAAGATCCAAGCAGCTGCGGGGGTACTCAAGCAGGTGAAGCCGGGGTCCCCGCCATCAATAACCTGACCATCATCCGCGGCGCAGAATCTGCCGCTAACATTCTGGTTGGCTTGAATGACGGTAGCAACGCATGCAGCAAAGTGGTTCCGGTTCAGGCCGGGGATAGTTCAGCAACCGTGGCAACCGCTATTTACAATGCACTTAAAGACAGTTTCCCCGGCTACTCTGTAACCAATCCTTCAGCCGGGGTAGTGACGTTTACCCAGACCTCAAACTGCGCCGATATTAGCTTTGAAGCGAATATGTTGGCTTTAATACCTGATAATTCTGAGAACCCAACTGCCCCGGTCTGCTATAATGCTTTCCCCTACAGATGTTCTATGCCGCATACCAACGATATGGCATTGCAGGTGCAGTGTTCTTCAACGGGATTAGCCAGCTATGTAATAGTCGATCCCGCCGTATCCATTGCAACCCCCAGCGTAACACAGGTATTGAATGGATTGGACGGGGCAGGCAATCCGGCTACCCGTTCGGGGCTTCTGATTATAAATAACCAATCACCTTACCCGGCAGGTAAGGTGGTAATCGATGGAACCCTGACCCCGGTGTTAAAAATGGTTCCCCTCGGGGAAGGTACTCCGTATTATTATAATGCGTATGTGGTTACCATTAGCGCGGCTGGCGCAGTATCTAATAACGTTTATACTGACAGCGACGTATTTGCCGGAGACCCTGGATGTTAATGCGGGATTAAATGAATGGTGGAATTGTGAGCAGAAAAGCCTTTAATTAGTCAGCAAGGCCGATACCCCTGGTGTTATTGGTTTCCTGGCCGGGCAATCGCTTCGGCCAGTTCATTGAGGTAGGTCCAGCGCTCCAGCAGGTAATCCAAGCGCTGCTCAGCTTCCTCCCGAAAAGGCAGTAGTTCCTGCAGCAGCTGGTAGTCGCTGGCGGCGGCTTCGATGCGGGCATTGACAGCTCTTAGCTCTTCTTCCGCTTCTGTCACTTTGTCATCGATCTCGGCGAACTCCTTTTGCTCCTTAAACGAAAACTTTAAAGGCCGGGCTTTTTCCTCTGAGCCTTTTTCGAGCCCTTGCCCTTTGGGCTTTTCCCGCCGGTCGGCCGCCGGGGTTTCCGTTTGCTCTGCCGTGTAAAGCAGGTAGTCCGAATAGTTGCCGGGGTACTCCTTGATTATCCCCGGGCCTTCCATAGCCAGTATCCTCTGGCATATCCGGTCCAGGAAATAGCGGTCATGGGACACCGCAACCACGGCCCCGGGGAAATCATCCAAATAATCCTCCAGAATGGTCAGTGTGTCGATATCCAGATCATTGCCGGGCTCGTCCAAGAGTAGGATATTGGGGGCTTCCATCAATATGCGCAGGAGGTGCAGCCGGCGCTTTTCTCCCCCGGATAGTCTTTTTAGTGCAGTCCACTGGGCCGCCGGCGGAAACAAAAAGGTCTCCAGCATCTGAGCCGCGCTGATCAGCTTCTTGCCGGCCGTCAGGTACTCGCCCGCTTCACGTATGTAATCGATGACCCGCATCTCATCCGGCAGTCCACTGCTCTCCTGGGGAAAGTACCCGATCTTCACTGTACTGCCGGTCTCCACCCGGCCGGTATCCGGGCTCAGCTCTCCCCCCAACAAGCGAAGTAGGGTTGATTTACCAATCCCGTTGGGGCCAATCACGCCAACCCGGTCGTCGCGGGCCAGCATCAAGCTGAAATCGCGGACGATGGTTTCCCCGCCCAGGCTATGGGTGACCCCTTCGGCGCTAATCGTCTTCTTGCCCAAGCGGCTGGCCGCCGAGGATATCTCCAGTTGGCCGACGCCGCTTCTCACCATATTGGCCTGCAGTTCATCAAAGCGCTGAATACGAGCCTTCTGTTTTGTAGTCCGGGCCCGGGCTCCCCGCTGCATCCAGGCCAGTTCCTTTCTCAGCAAAGCCCTTTGTTTATGAGCCAAAGCGGCTTCGTTCTCCTCCCTCTCCAGCTTGTGCTCCAGGTACTGGCTATAATTGCCGGTATAACTGTATAGAGAGGCATTTTCCACCTCGACAATGCGCCGGGTTACCCGCTCCAGGAAATAACGGTCATGGGTCACCATCAATAGCGCCCCGCCATATCTCTGCAGGTACCTTTCCAGCCAGTCTATCGCCCGGTTATCCAAATGATTGGTGGGCTCATCCAGAATCAATAAATCCGCCGGATTCATCAGGGCTGCTGCCAGGGCCACCCGTTTCCTCTGTCCGCCGGAAAGTTCAGCCATACGGTCCGCATAATGCAAAATACCCAGGCGGGTCAACAGGGTCTGGGCATCGCTTTCCAGATGCCAGGCATCCAGAGCGTCCAATTCCCCGCTGATTTGCAGCAGTTCCGGCGAAAGCGTGTCGGTCACCTCTGTGGTCTTTAACAGTTCCCGATAGTGCTGCCAGACTTGCAGAGCCGGCGAATCCCCCTGCAGTACGGTATCCATCACCGTGTCTCCCGGCTGAAATGCCGGGGTCTGCGATAGGTAATTCAAGCGCAGGCCCTTGGCCCGGACAATTTCCCCGCCATCCGGCTCAACCAGACCCGCTGCCAGCTTAAGCAGGGTAGATTTACCCGAGCCATTGATGCCAAGCAGTCCGATTTTTTCGCCTTCTTCGATACTAAAAACAACATCTCTTAGCAGCAGTTTTTCACCATAGGCCTTGGTCACATTATCTATAGTCAGCAAATTCATACAATTTGATCCTTTAGCGAAGACTTTTCTCTAGCATACCTTATCACTGGGGCAGATGCCATATACCCCCGGCAACCTTAATTATCCTCTTTAGGACCTTGTTCGACAGTCAATCCTTCGATATGATGCTTGCGCATTATCTTGCGTTTCTTCCGGTTTTCCTTGCTCTCAAAGACAATATCCAGGTCATAATCCTCCGGGTAGAGCTCCTGGCGATCAAGGTAAGGGGTTAAGCGTTTATGATTGACTACATACCTTTTCCCCATGACCAACACCGTAAGATCGCCCCGGTTATTCTCCTCCTCGCAAACAATCCCATGCCGCTGCATGGTACTGATATATACGGCGTCCCCTCGTTTGAAATCCTTTTTTACATAACGCTGCTCCCGCTCCTGTCTGGCTCGGGCCTGCTCCCGCGCCAGGCCGCTACGCTGTTCCTGCTGATGACGTTCAATCTCTTCCGGCGCCAGAAGGCCCTTATCACTAACTGGACCGTCCGCCATATGATAGCTCTTTTTCTCGCCATAGGTAATCTCATGCGCACGCTCCAGGATCCGGTGATCCATCCCCAGGCGCAGGGCAATCAAAAAAGCGTTGCTCTCGCCCCAATCACCGATACGGAGTTGATATAGGGGGCTCAGCGTTTCAATGTCAAAGGCCATACTGCCGTTTTCAAAACCTGGCGTGAGCAAGGCGAATTCCTTGATCTCGCCAAAATGAGTAGTAGCCACCAAGCTGGCTCCCCGTCCGAATACCTCCTCCAGCACCGCGATGGCAAAGCCCCTGCCTTCAGCGGGATCAGTTCCCGCCCCCAATTCATCCATCAATACTAATGTATGCGGATCAGAACAGGCTACAATGGTCAGGATATTCTTGACATGGGACGAAAAGGTGGAAAGAGACTGCTCGATGCTCTGCCCGTCGCCGATATCAGCCAAGACATCCGTGAATACCGCAAGAGTACTGCCCTCCTCTACCGGTACATGCAGCCCGCTCTGCGCCATCATGGTCAGCAATCCTACCGTTTTCAATGTCACCGTCTTGCCTCCCGTGTTGGGTCCAGTGATTATTAAGGCCCGGTAATCCACACCTAATTGAAAATCAAGCGGCACCGCCCGCTCGCCTAACAAGGGATGCCTCCCCTGCTTTATCACCATCTGCCCCGAGCGATTCAAGGCTACCGCTTGCATATTTTGGCTGCGGCTGTATTTGGCCTTGGCGAAGACAAAGTCATAATGAGCCATGGTCTCCATATTGATCGATATCTCCTGATGGTAAGTCTCTACCATCAGCGTAAGAGTGCTCAGTATCCTATATACCTCATTGCTCTCCTCCATACGCAGCAGATCCATTTCACTTTGTAATTCTCGAACCGCCGCCGGTTCAATAAAGACCGTCGAGCCGGTAGCCGACATATCCAGCACCTGTCCGGGGAAACTCTTGGCGAACTGTCTTTTCACCGGCACCACCTGACGTCCCGCCCGATTACTGATGACGGAATCCTGCAGCATACCGGCATAGGTGCTAGAGCGCAAAACATCAGCCAGCTTCTGCTTAATGCGGTCATCGACTACGGCCATCCGCCGGCGGATATGGGCCAGCTCGCTGCTGGCCCGGTCATCCACCCGCTGGTTTATGATACAGCGGCTAATCTCCTCATAAAGGTCGCTCAACTCGTACATAGATGAAGCATACGCGCTAACCCGTGGGGCCACAAACTGCATGCTGTCCATATAGCGCCGGATCCGGCGGCTTGCCTCCAACAGGTTTGAACATACCGTCAGTTCGCTCGGGGTCAGGGTTATTCCCTTGCCCGTCTTGGTCAGAATCGCTTCCATCCCTTCCATGGCCGCCAGCGGAACGCTGCTGTTGGTATTGAGCATGGCCACCGCCTCACTGGTCTCCGCCATCCAGTTCTTAATGACTTCCAGGTCGCTGGAGGGCTGTAACCCGTCCAGACGGCGCCGGGCCTGCTCGCCCAGGGCATAGATCTTGATCTCGTCAATTATCTTGGGGTATTCCATTATCGTCATAGTATATTCGTTCACTTCTATCACTCCGTAAAATAAAAATAAGCCAGGCAAAAACACCGCGTTCCCGCCCGGCTCCGAAAGCCAAAAATAAAACCGCGCTTTCGCGCGGCACGCTATTCAGAGTTATATTTATATGCCGCCAGTGTTCCAGCTAATATCCACAGATAAAACGACAGGTACAATAAAGCATCTGCCAACTGCGGATTTAACCTAGTATCAAATTCGGGCTAATTGCCAGCTACCGCGGACATACATTCATTCCTTATTCGCTAAGATAATTTGATGATAGTTCATAAACATGAAAAAATCAATATTACTATGAATCTCAAGCAACTTTTTGTTTATTTGCCTGCATAGAGCTTAATAAAATCACCCAACAGCCAAACACCGTCTATAATCTCCTTGTCCTCCAGATGCCCGTAACCCAACAGCAGTTTGTCCATATGGAAACCGGGGATAATTGAATGGTTTTCTACGGACGATATCATCATGCCTTTGCTGCGGGCTCGAATGGAAAAATCAGCATCGAAAGACCTCCCGGGAAACTGCACCGCCAGATGAAGTCCCGCAGCATCTCCCCAGGGGCACCAGGTGTTGCCAAAGACCTTGTGCAGGGTATCCAGCAATATCTTCCGGCGCCGTCCATATAATCGACGCATCTCCTGAACATGGCGATCCAGGCGGCGGGTTCTTAGGTATTCGGCCAGGGCGGCCTGCTCAAAGGGCGGATTCTGAACGTCAGCATGGGTGCGCAGATCGCACCAGCGCAACTGCAAACTGGCCGGCAACACCACATAACCTATGCGCAGAGCCGGAAACATCGTTTTGCTGAAGGTCCCCACATAGATTACCCGCTGCGGGTCCAGTGAATATAAGGGGGCTACCGGCGGTCCCTGATATCTGAACTCACTGTCGTAATCATCCTCGATAATATACTGATCATTATTTCGGGCAAACCTTATCAGCTCTGCCCGCCGCGGGGCCGGGAGGATTCCTCCCAGCGGATATTGATGGGAAGGCGTCACATAGCTAGTACAACGCTGGTTGTTGAGCAATTGCGTCTGCATGCCCTGTGCATCAGCCGGGATGGGAATAATCTTAGCTTTTTTTCTTTGCAGCACCCGGAGCATGCCCATATGACAGGGGTCTTCCACGATTATTCCCTGCTCCCGGATGGGCAACAGCTCAGCCAGCAAGTGCAGGGCCTGAGTGGCACCAGCAGTGATAAATACATCCTGGGGGTTAATAGTCATGCCTTTGCTCCGAAACAACCAGGCAGCAATCTCTTCCCTCAGTTCCGGTAAGCCAGCCGGTCCGGAATATCCCCATTGTTCAATCGGCATTTCGGCTGCTTGGCGATGAACTAAGTTGAGCCAGGTTTGTTGGGGGAATCTGCTCAGATCCGGCCGTCCGGTGCGAAAATCCACCCGGATCTCCGTTCTCAGATTATCTTGGGGTTCTGGCTGCAAAAGCAATTCCTTTTGGCCCAGTTCCAGCCCCGGCGCTACCCGGGTGGGAGCACCCTGGTGGGTTTCTATGTAACCCTCGGCCGCCAGCATTTCATAGGCCTCACAGACTGTATTGCGGGAAACCGCCAACTGCCTAGCCATTTCTCGGGTTGATGGAATAACCTGTCCGGGCGGCAGGCGCCCTTCGCTTATCCCGTCCCGCACAGATTTGTAGATCTGTCGGGACAACGATATTTCCTGGTTGCGCTCTAATTGGATCCCCAGCATAGTGCCTCCAACTGGACCATTCATTATTGAGTAATACTGGCCCTTATGTAGTGCCAGTTTTGTGTTGTAAATTATACCATAGACCAACTCATTACTTAACAGGAGCATTATTTAAATGTCTAATTTGCGAGGTTATCTTTTCTTGGCCGCAGCCTTTTTTCTGGCCGGTTCATCGGTAGTAGCAGCCCGGATAGTCTCCGGCAAACTAGGGGTCTTTACCATAGCGGCGACCAGCCTGTTCCTGGCACTGCTGATTCTGGCGCCATTGTGCAAGGACCGGCTGGGCTCTGTTATGCCAGGCTTGGGTATACGCGACTGGATCAGCATTATGCTGCAAGCTCTGCTCGGAATGTTCTGTTTCGTATGCTTCTGCTGGAGGGTCTTAAGCTAACCAGTGCAGCGGAGGCCGGCATATTAACCGGGGTTACTCCGGCCCTGACCGCTCTGCTGGCCCGCTTGATGCTCAGGGAATCACTATATCCGGCGCGTTTGACCGGAATTTTCAGCACTGTAGCCGGTGTGATCTTGATTCAAGGAGTGCTGTCCGCCAATATGCACTTAACTTCCGGCCACATGGCCGGCAATATGCTGGTACTAGGGGCGGCTTTATGCGAGTCTCTCTTCAATGTTTTCTCCCGCTGGAGCAGCCTGCGATCACCTCAACAAGCGGAGCTTGATCCGCTGCTGCAGACCACTCTGGTTACGGCGGCGGCGTTCCTCTTTTGCCTGCCGCCCTGTGTTGGAGAACAGTCAATTCATTCATTAGCTGCGCTGGACCTAACCGATTGGCTGGCTTTGCTTTGGTATGGGTTGTTGGTGACGGCTTTGGGCTACATCTGCTGGTATGCCGGAATCAAACGATGCGAAAGCTCAACCGCCGCAGCCTTTTCCGGCCTCATGCCCTTGACCGCTCTGGCTTTATCATCTTGGCTGCTGGGAGAACAACCCGCCAGGCAGCAATGGCTGGGGGGTATCCTGGTGATAATCGGAATGCTAGTGGTCGGGCTGCAACCGAATCCCCCAAAACATAGGAACTGGTATGGCTTGGTAAAATCTATTTTACGATAGCCCTGGCCAAATGGCTGTGATCGCTGGCATGATAACCATCGCTTCTGCCCTGGAAGTAAAGCTGCTCAATATATTCTGGGCTCAAATTTTGCTGCAATTCCCAGCCCAGGGTCGCTAATTCCTCTCCCAGAGCAGTAGGATCAAAGCCGGTTATCATAGGTTCGCCAACCTCCCGGACTGTCCGCATATTGGCCTGCACACTTTCCGCCGCCTGCTGGCGGTTAAAGGCCATTATATCCATGTAGTCAAAGATAATCGAACTGCCCGGTCTGGACTTACCGGCAATGGCAAGCATCGTTTCATCGATCCGTTCCCGGGGCAGATAAACAGTAACCCCCAGCCAACTGAACAAACTTACTTCATTGCTTTGATATGAAGCCTGCCGCAAGGAATCCATTAATGAATCACGGGTAAAATCCACCGGAACCAGGCGCAGGCTTTTCGGGATTTCCCAGCCCAATTGAGTAATCCTCTGCCTTTTGAACGACTGGGTTAAGGGATGATCCACCTCGAATACCCGTATTTCTTCTAAAAGTTCGGGGCGACGAAAGGCAAAGGTATCCAGCCCGGCCCCCAGGATGACGTACTGTTGAACCCCCTCCTTAATGGCCTGCTCCAATATTTCTTCCGTGTACTGGGCCCGGCACAGTACATTGGCCGCCCCCATAAACTGCATCATGGTGTTGACGGCAGTCACCTGACGGGGTGAAAGCTCGCTCATTGCCGGCAGATCAAAGCTCATAGCCTGCGCGAAACCGTCTTCTATCATCTTGCGGTTTTCTTCGGGAATAATATCATAGGCCAAAAAATCGTTGAATATCCGGGGATTGCCGTGGGCGGCGTGAAAGGCCCGCATATAAGCGGTCATTATCGCAGTTATGCTGATCTGGTTTTCCATGGTAAGCCTCCTTTTACTATTTGGGTGGTAAAAGAAGTATAACCAGCTCAGCACATATTGTCAAATTAATATTTTATATTATCATATATATTATATTAAGTCAAGGTTTTTTATTCGCGGATACTACCGTTTTAAACAGCATAATCTCATTTCCATATAAATCGCGAATGGACGACCTAGCCCATTAAATATTCTCGAAGCGGCTAAATTCACGACATCCGGCTTATCCTAAGCCCCGCTTTTGTGTTAGGATAAGCTTATAAAAAATACTTACCAGGAGAAAGCGCCCGCATGATTACTCAATTTTTCTATCCCAGTCCCATAGGTCAAATAGGAATAGCTGAAAACGGTAGAGCCGTTACCCATATCCTTTTACCTGGCGAAGCAGTTCCGGCGGGATTTATTTATAAAGAAACCGATCTGCTCATAGCTGCTGCTGACCAGTTGCGATCCTACTTCTCGGGTACTTTAAAAACCTTCTGCGTTCCCGTAGAGCCTGAGGGCACTCTTTTCATGCGGCAAGTGTGGTCCAGCTTGCGGAAAATCCCTTTTGGAGCAACTCGAAGTTATAAAGACATTGCCGTGGATATCGGCAACCCTCGGGCCTGCCGGGCAGTGGGCCAGGCCAACAACCGCAACCCCATCCCTATCATTATCCCCTGCCACCGGGTAATCAGCGCCAACGGCAAGCTGGTGGGTTACGGCGGAGGTCTGCCTGTTAAAACCTATCTTCTTGATCTGGAGAAGAGACACGCCTGCACTGAAAACACATTGTTGAACCTGTAGCATATCGGATCTAGACCAAGTAGTACATGGGTTTTCATCACACTACCGGTGACCACTTGCGTGGTCATGAAAGTCTGGATTACTTCTCCCGCATATAATTCCCATTTAGTATTCTTACTATATTTCTATTGTGGCCTGATCAGCAAAGGCTAGCCCCTTCTCATTTTTAAGGTCATCGAGCAGTCTAAACAAGGCCGCGTCTTTGGCCTTGGCTTCGCACATAACATCGAAATCACGGTCCAGGCCGCGGGCAATATTGAGGAAATCAAGCAAAAAGACCGGATCGATATAGTCGGCGTGCGCACGGATGTTTTTATCATCGCGCGGGCTGGAAATGTGGACCTTGGGCGGCACGATCTCCTCATCCCAGGTGGCAAATATAGCCGGAAGCAGGTCGGCTATATCTTCTACCCGGTTCAGACACCAATGATGATGAATATCCAGCACCATGGGCACTTTTAATTGTTGGCACAAGGCCAGAACTTCCGCGGCGCTGTAACTCTTGTCATCGTTCTCCAGCATGATCCTGGCCTTAATTGGGGTCGGGAGTTTGCGGAAGTTTTCTATAAAACGAACCAGGGAATTATCCTTGTCTTTATAGGAGCCGCCTACATGGATCACCAGTTTGGCGGCAGATTCCAGGCCCATGCAGCTAAAAATCCCATCATGGTAAATCAGGTCTTTAACCGCCGCCTGCACTACTTCCTCACGGGGTGAATTGAGCAGGGTGAAATGGTCGGGGTGGGCGCTAATACGAAGACCATCCCTGACCGCCAGACTCCCTAGGTTCCGGAAATCCGCCCCCAGTTCCCGCGGCCAGTCCCAGTCTTGCAGCAGGGGATGAGTAGCCAGGGGAATCAGCTTGGAAGTCAGGCGAAATACCTTGATATCGTAAGCGCGATTGTGGTGAAAGAGGCGGGTGGTGCTGGCGATATTCATGCGCGCCAGAGTGGCCAACCTTTTACGCTGGTCGTTGATGGATTCTATCTTCGTCAGATTGCCCAGGGTCACCGTATGGGATGGGGAGCAATCCTTCAGTAGAGTTGACATGGCTACATAACCAAAACGTATGCGCAAAGCTGCACCTCACAGTCCGCCCTCTGTCACGCCAAAAACTAAAGCCAGGGAATCCCTGGCCGATAACAGATAAGCGCCCATCTAGACTTATTGCGGGTTATGCTTCTTGGCTTCAAAAATCCTGACAATAACATAGGCAACCAGGGCAATAATAAAAAAAGCCAGTAGCATCCAGGCGATACCACTGAGGGTGCCGATAATCGTGCTATAAATCTCCAAGGCCCAGCGTTCGGAAGTCAAGGTCGTAACGACCGCCGCTCCCTTTTCCCCGGTATATTGAGGGTTAAAATATTGCTGCAGTTGATAGACCCGGACCCCCGCCGAGATTCCCACTACATAGATGGCAAAGTTCAGATAACGCAGCCAGGATCTGCTGATATCCTCGGGAATCAGTCGATTCAGTATAGCGTCCAGAGAGTTGTTAAACAGCCGTGCGGTTATAAAGCACACCAAGAGCGATATGGCAAAGGTGACCGCCAACAGGACAACTACCATTACTCAGCCCTCCTTTTCAGCTAGATAACCCTATTATACCCAGTACATGAAGCTTTCAGCAACTTCTGCCCTATTTTGAGCAAAAGCACAGCCGCGGCCAGTCATTGAGCCAGGCCAACGCGGCCGCAGTAGTACCGAACAAGTAAAAAGGCTTATCTCCGATTAATTGCAGTAAATTATCTCCGGTCCCATTGGCCATCACGCTGCCGGTAATCAGCAATACATCTGATTCCTCAAATAGCCGGGTATTTTCCGTCATGCCGTCCCAAACCCTGACTCCATACCGGACCTGACCGATGTTATCCAGATTGAGATCAGTAACCTTAACCCGTTCCGGGCTGAAACGCCGCGCGCAATGATCCAATATCGCCGGTTGATAACCCACGATACCCACCCGGCATTCTCCATGCTGATCGTGGATATATTGGCTGATGCGCTCGGCACAGGTTTCTGGTTCCTCATCCCGACAATGTACTGTATTTTCTACCAGGCCGCTGCTGCGGGCCAGCGCATTGAGCGTGGCTACTACCAATGCATCATGTCCGGTCCGCTCCGCCGGCAATTCCAGAATCGACTGCACCGTACCGGCAAATTCAAGAGGGTCGGCGGTGAAGGCCTGCCCCACATAGCCAGCTATTTCAGCCTGCAGCAATACCTCTTTGCCCTGGAGCAGCGGATAATCCCGGCGCCGGGGATTCCCAATCGCCTCCTGCTGGCTCAGGGTCCGACTCCAGACCTTGACCGACAGCAATCCGGCCTCCGGTTGTTTTTTTAGCAGTGACATCAATGCTTCACGCGCATTCATAAGCAATTTCCCTTTCCCCTTCCGGCTTCCGGAACACTATCCAACGCCTGAACGGTCCCTGGTCAATGTCGAAGTGTGAAATACCTGCTGCCTTCTCCCCATTCAACAGCGTATCCTGCACCTTATCCAACTCTTCTCACAATATTTTCTAAACAAAACAAAACAAAAACCATTTATACTTTTGTCATAATAGCACATATAATAACTAAACTTAATATAACACAACTAATATTAAACTATTTATACAAGTGTCTATGACAAATTCCCTGATTAATAAAAAAAAGGGGGCCTACCTCCAAAAAGATAGGCCCCTGCTTATTGGTTTAGTTATTTGGCGCTGGGGGTAAATAGTGCCTTGCCGTATTGCTCCTTGCCAAACCCTCCGATCAAGGCCTGGCCCTTTTGGCCGGTCATGAATTCGATAAAGGCATTAGCGGCGTTCTTGTGAATGGTGGGGTATTTTGCCGGGTTCACCGCGATAACACCATAGGGATTCAAGAGCAGCTTGTCACCGCGCACCATTTCCTTCAGCCCAGTTTTCTTCTGCCAACTCAGGTAGGTAGCTTCATCAGTCAGGGTGTAGGCGTTCATTTCATTGGCCATCATCAGGGTATCGCCCATACCCTGGCCTGATTCAACATACCAGCGACCGGCAGGAGTAACCTTCAGGGCGGTCCAGATGCTGAGCTCCTTGGTATGGGTGCCCGAATTATCGCCGCGGGAAACAAACTTCTTTTTACTGGCAGCTATCTGTTTGAAAGCCGCCTTAACATCGGTCATCCCTTTGATCTTGGCCGGGTCGCTCTTGGGGCCGACAATCAGGAACTGGTTGTACATAACATCCTTGCGGTTTATACCGAAACCGCTGGCCACAAAAGCATCCTCCGCCGCCCGGGAGTGAACCAGCAGAACATCGGCATCACCCTTTTTACCCATTTCCATGGCTTGTCCGCTGCCTACTGCTACTACCTTGACCTTGGTGTTATATTCTTTTTCAAAGATCGGGATCAAGTAATCCAATAATCCAGAGTCCTGGGTGCTGGTGGTAGTCGCCAGGGTCATGGTACTCTCGGCTTTTTCCGCTGCCAGGGTTGCTGGCGCTAGGCCTACCAATAAAGCAATTATCAGCAGCAATGCCAGCGGCAATCTATTTCTCATCATCGCTTTTTCTCCTTTCTTATTTGAGTTCCTGCGGCACTTTCGCTGCATCGTTGTACTGGGCCGGGCTTATCGATATCTGACCGGCCTTGACCATGATGTCCTGTCCGGTCGGGCTCAGTACCAGTTTGACAAAGTCCATGGCCAGTGCCCGGTTGGGAGCATTATTGGGAACAGTCAGGGCATAAATGATCGGCTGCCCTATCTGCTCGGCAGTAGTTCCCTTGGCAGCATCGGTAGTCGTGACCTTGGCACTCTTATAGGAATTGGCCTGCTTGAGGCTGGAGAGGTTAAGCTCCTCGGGTAGGCTCACATACTTGAACCCGTTTTGTTGAGCAACCGAAAGATACTCAAAGGCATAATCCACCTTGCCGTCCTTCAAAGCGGTGATAAGGTCGGCGGCGCTGTCATACACCTTGTCCTTGGGACAGCCAGCTACCAGTTTATTATAGAGTCCGGCTTGCTTATAATAGGTCTCCGCCAGCTGCCATACCATCAAAGCCCGATATCCCGCGGGATCCAGATCGGGATTGGTATGGGTGTAGGTAACACCGCTTTTGGTTAAAATATCGGTCCAATTCGCCGCCTTTATACCGGAGGCATACTGGGATTTGTCGGTGTAACACAGTACCATTTCATTGCGGGCAAACATCACATACCAGTCGGTAAACTTGGGTATCATCACCTGATCAAAAACCGAATAGTCAGCCGAGGCCACGATATCGGCCAATTGGCCGTCGGCGACCTTGCGGGCGCAATCGAGTGAGCCGGCGGATTCAAAATAAATCCGAGCCCGCGGATGAGTTTTCAGAAATTCCGTCTTTAGCTGGGTCATGGGGGCTTTTAAACTGCCGGCATGGAAAATAGTCAGCACATTCTTATCCTCCGGAGCGGTAATGGTTATGCAGCGTCCGGCCGCATTCCAGGCAACGGCCGCTCCCAGCGCTTCGCTCACCTGACGCAGCGGCACATAGATGTGTTCCTCGCTAATATTAATATCCCTCTGCGGTTTAACCGATTGACCGTTGATTTTCAATGCATTATTTTTCTGGTCTACCAGCACTTCGCTGTCATTCTTCACCAGGCTGATGGTTCCGTCCTTGGCATTGGCCTTGGCGTCAATGTCCAGGACATCGGTAATCACCGATATGGGAACCATGGTGACTCCGCTCTGTATAACGGCATCCGGATAAGGTGCATAGGCTTCCCCTCCGGCTTTGAAAGTGAGATCCGCGCCCAGTGCCGTACCGGCGCCAAGCAGGCTTAATAATAGAGCCAGCATTACAATATACAGTTTTCTCACATACAATCCTCCTAACTCAATCTTCCCAACCAATCACAACATCCCCATGCTGCAGTTTGCGATGCGCCTCCCTGCGGGCCACAGTCTAGTAGACCATGGTTCCATCTAAAAAGGCTTTACTGCGCACATCAGCGGGATGTTTGAAAAAGGTCTCCACCTCGGTTTTTTCCACCACTTCGCCCCCCACCAGCAGAACCACCTCGTCGGCCATACGTTTGGCTTGGAATAGGTTATGGGTTACCATAATTACGCTGGTTCCGAATTGTTGGTGGTGATTATGCACTATCTCCTCGATAATCTGTACGCTATGCGGGTCCAGGTTAGCGGTAGGTTCGTCCAGCAGGAGCACCTCCGGTTGGAGCACCAGTGCCCGCGCCAGGGCCACCCTCTGCATCTCCCCACCCGACAACCGGGTAGCGGGATAGTTGATAAAATCCTGCATACCTACAAAATCAAGGACTTCATGCACGCTCCGTTCTATCTCTCTTCGCTGGAGCTTTCTCAGTTTTAAACCATAGGCAACATTGTTGTAGACACTGGTGTTGAACATCAACGGACGCTGAAAAACCATGCACATCCGCCGAGTTATCTCGTAGCTCTTATGTCCGGGCTTGAAAAACTGGCGATCCATATAGACAATCTCACCGGACTCCGGTTCATCAAGCAGATTCAGGATACGTAATAATGTGGTTTTACCGGCTCCATTCGGCCCTAAAATGGCATAGATACGTTCGCGTTCCAGAAACAGTTTGTCAATACTTAAAACGGTCCTGCCGCGATAAACCTTGGTCAGATTGGTAATTTCAAAAAGATTCATAGCTTAAACCTCACCAAGATCAAAGTCTTTGGCATTCATCAAGACAATGGAACTAACGATAAAGGATAGAATGAGGAGAATAATCCCCAAGGCTACCCCCATCGCAAAGTTGCCCTGTCTGGTTTCAAGTATGATAGCGGTGGTAAGGACTCGCGTACTATGCCGGATATTGCCGCCCACCAGCATAACGGCGCCTACCTCGGCAAAAGCTCGCCCAAAACCGGTCATGATACCGGCAATAATCCCCGTGCGGGATTCCATAATAACGGTCCACACCGCCTGTCCCCGGGTAGCCCCCAGGCTGCGGGCATGATCGTAAATGATTCCCTCCTTACCGGCAATAGTCGCGGCCGACAATCCGGTGATTATCGGCGTAACCAGGAGACACTGGGCCAGTATCATCGCCTGGGGCGTAAACAACCACTCCAGCTCTCCTAACAGCCCGCTGCGCGACAATAGAAGATAAACCAGCAGGCCGGCCAAGACCGGTGGCAAGGCCATTAGGGTGTAAATAATACGCAGGAGCATACCTTTGCCCGGAAAACTGGTTAAGCCAATCCAGGCTCCCAGAGGAATGCCGATCAGGGCGCTTATAACGGTAGCCGATCCCGAAACCAGCAAAGACAAAAGAACAATCTCCAGGATTTCCGACTGCTGCTGGGCCAGGATTTGGATAGCGTCGATCAAGATTTCTACCTCCGGTTAGAACTAAAACATTAAGATGATCCAATAATAAAGCCTAACCAAAAGGCCGGCAATTATTGGATAAGCATATTCAATCTATCAGCCCTCCTTTCCATAAGGGAGGCGCAAAGGTTTCCCCTCACACCCTATCGGCCGAATAACCATTGCACTGGCCTTAGGTCCAACGGCTCGGCGAGCGTGTTTTTTGTATACATTATGTTTTCGACTAAATGTATAAAAATCCTTCAAGAATCCTTATTTTACCGTGCAATGTGATTTTTTTATACACAAAAAATCGACCGCCCCGAATGAGGGGCGGCCAGAGAAGTGATGTTAGCTTGTGACTGGTCAGGTCACAAGATTGATTTATTATTTATAAGTTTATGATATCTTTTCCAGGCGCACCGCACAGACCTTGTACTCGGGAATTCCGGCCACCGGGTCGAGCTTCTCCGCCTGGGTCAGCACATTGGCCGATGCCTCACTGAAATGGAAGAAGGTGAATACCATTTTCTCGTTGAGAATGTCGGTCAATTGAGCTTTTAGCTCAATACTGCCCCGTCGGGTGGTCAGTCTCACCTTTTCCCCGTCGATAATTCCCAGACTGGCGGCGGTTTGCGGATTGATCTGCACCACATTCTCCGGTTGATGCGCATCCAGGGCAATGGCCCTTCTGGTCATGGTCCCGGTATGATAATGGAACAGGCTGCGGCCGGTACTGAGTATCAAGGGATACTCTTCATCCGGCAGTTCAAAGGCCTCCTGGAACTCGATGGCATGGAAGAGTCCCAGACCGCGGCTGAATTTTTCGCCATGCAGGATGGGAGTGCCGGGATGCTCCTCATTGAGACAGGGCCAGTGCAAACCGGTCTGATCGATACGCTGATAACTGATGCCGGCATAAGAAGGTGTAACCTTGCGGATTTCTTCAAATATATCTTCCGGTGAATCATAGCTGCAAGAGTAGCCCAGACGATTGGTCATATCCATGAGTATCTGCCAATCCTGGCGCGCATCGCCGGGCAGAGTAACCGCCTTACGAACCCGCTGCACTCTTCTTTCGGTATTGGAGAAGGTGCCGTCCTTTTCGGCCCAGGTCACACCAGGCAGCACCACGTCAGCCAACTGAGCCGTCTCGGTCAGGAAGATATCCTGCACGATGAGCAGATCTAGTTTTTCCAGGGCTTCAAGGACATGATGGGTATCGGGATCGCTGACTACCGGGTTTTCGCCCAGTACATACAGCCCTTTCAGTTCACCGTGGTGTGCCTTGTTGATGGCGGCGGTGAGAGTCATGCCGTTGTTGGGTGACAGCTTTACGCCCCAGGCCTGTTCAAATTTCTCGCGGTTGGCCTCGGCGGTCACCGCCTGATAAGCGGGATAACTTACGGGCAGTGCTCCCATATCGCAAGCACCCTGTACGTTGTTCTGGCCGCGCAGAGGATTAACGCCGGTACCCGGACGACCCAGGTTGCCGGTCAGCATGGCCAAATTGCACACGGATTTAACGTTATCGGTTCCGGTGCTGTGCTGGGTCAGACCCATGGCATAACAGATGGAACCGGCTTCTGCCTCGGCATAGATACGGGCGGCTTTCTTGATATCCTCGGCCGGTACGCCGGTAATGGCGGATACCATATCCGGGGTATATTTTTCTACCACCTCTTTAACCGCGGCAAAGCCTTCCGTCCGGTTTTCCACGAAGTCTTTGTCCATCAAACCTTCAGTTATGATGACATTCATCATGCCATTGAGCAAAGCAACGTCGGTGCCGGGGCGGAACTGCATATAGACATCGGCCATTTCCGCCAGGTCGATGCGTCTCGGATCGGCTACCACCAATTTGGCTCCGTTCTCCCGGACGTTCTTTTTGATCTTATACCCGATAACCGGGTGATTTTCTGTGGTATTGGTTCCTATAAGGAAGATAGCGGTCGCGTCGGTTCCCAATTCTCCGATACTATTGGTCATTGCGCCACTACCGAATGCTGCCCCCAGACCGGCGACAGTAACGGAGTGTCAGAGACGGGCGCAATGATCGACATTGTTGGTGCCTATCGCCGCCCGCATCATCTTCTGGGCCAGGTAGTTCTCCTCATTGGTTACCCGGGCCGAGCTGAACATGGCGATGGCATCCGGACCATCCTTCTCCTTGATAGCTTCCAATTTATTAGCGGCAAAATCCATAGTTTCTTCCCAGGAAGCCGCTCTAAATTGCCCATTTTCCTTGATCAAAGGTGTGGTCAATCTCTCGGGTGAATGGATGAAGTCCCAGCCGAAACGGCCTTTTACGCACAAAGCACCCTTGTTGACCGGGCTGTAGGCGGCGTCGCGATTGGAGGTAACCCCCACCACCTGATTATCTTTTACATTGAGCTCCAGGGTGCAGCCGGTTCCGCAATAGGTGCAGGTGGTCAGCACTTTTTCGCACTCGAAGGAGCGCCCTTTGCCCATGGATACCTTGCTGGTAAGTGCCCCTACCGGGCAGACCATCACACACTGGCCGCAGAAGACGCAGGTGGAATCTGCCAGTTTACCATCGAATATGGTAGATATTTTGGCGTGATGCCCGCGTTCCTTGACATTGATAGCCTGGGCGCCGGTGATCTCTTCGCAGGCCCTGACACAGCGGGTGCACATGATGCACTTGTCATAATCCCGTTCAATGAAGGGATTGGGGTCTTCCATGGCAAAGTGTCCGTGCTCACCGGCAAAACGGGATTCTTTAACCCCATAACGATAACAGTAGTCCTGAAGTTTGCAGTTTCCGGTCTTTTCGCAAACCATACACTCTAGTTTATGGCGGGCAATCAGTAATTCCAAAACGATCCGGCGGGCTTCGACGGTCTTTTCGCTCTCCGTATCTACTACCATGCCATTTTCGCAGGGGGTAACACAAGAAGCCTGCAAGTTGCGGCGTCCCTGAACATCCACCACGCACATCCGGCAGGATCCGGCCAATTTTAGATCGGGGTCATAACAAAATGTTGGTATATCAGCTCCCGCCTGCCGACAGGCATCCAGCAGCATCGTACCGGGAGACACTTCAATTTGTTGTCCATTAATGGTTAGTTGTAACATGCTTGTACCTCCTTTCTCCGGTAATCAAATCATCTTGCGGCTATACTCATAGCCGAAGTGTTCTAATGTTGAATCAATCGGAATGGGGGCGGCCTGTCCCAAACCGCACAGGGCCGCATTTTTCATAACCCGGGACAAGACCATCAGATTATCGATATCTTTCTGACTGGCTTTGCCGGAATTGATTTTCTCCATTATTTCGCGGCAGCGCCAGGTACCTTCCCGGCAGGGGTTACACTTGCCGCAGGATTCATGTTCAAAGAATTTGGATATTCTGGTTACGATATCGACGATGTCCCGGGTCTCATCCATGACAAAAACAGCTCCGGATCCCAGGGCTGCGCCGATAGCTCCCATCGAATCGAAATCTATAGCGGTATCCAGGTTCTGTTCAGGAATAAAGGCACCCGAGGTGCCGCCAACCTGAACGGCTTTGAATTTCTTGCCGCCCTTTACGCCGCCGCCCAGCTTATAGACAACATCCCGCAGCTTATAATCGGTGGGTACTTCAAAGTAGGTGGCGTTTTCCACGTCTCCGGTCAGGGTAAGCACCTTGGTGCCCGGGTATTTGGCCGCCCCGATGCCGGCGAACCAATCAGCGCCGTTGCTCAAGATATAGGGCAGGCAGGCAAAGGTCTCCACATTGTTGACCACGGTAGGCTGCGCCCACAGACCAGCCACGCCCGGGAAGGGTGGCTTGAAACGGGGTTCACCGCGGTGTCCTTCGATGGATTCGATCAGGGCGGTTTCCTCGCCGCATACGTAAGCGCCCGCGCCCATTCTGACTTCGATATTGAAATCGCCTAGCGCCCCGCTGGCCTTGGCGTTACTTATGGCCTCTTTCAGCATCCTGACGATAAAGGGATATTCACCCCGGCAGTAGATATAGCCCTGCTTTGCCGCGATAGCCGCACCGCAGATGGCCATGCCTTCCAGTACTGCCTGGGCGTTCTTTTCACAAATGATGCGGTCTTTATAAGTCCCCGGTTCACCTTCGTCAAAATTGCATACCACATAGCGTACTTCGTCCTTGATGGGCACAAAGCTCCATTTCATGCCGGCGCTGAACCCGGCACCGCCGCGGCCGCGCAACCCGGACTTCTTCACCTCGTCAATCAGAGCTTTGCGATCCATGGAACGCGCTTTTTCCAAACCCTTATAGCCGCCGACCTTAATATAGTCTGCTGCACTCTTGGGGTCGATCTTATCAGCATATTCCAGAATTACTCTTTGTTCCTCAGCCATTATTCCACCTCCTCTGCTTCTATTTGCATGATGCCAAAATCTCCGTCAACTTGGCTTTGTCTACATCAAAATAGGGTTCGCTATTAACGGTTATTACCGGCGTAGCCTGACATTGACCGATACATTCGGTCAGTTCCAGCGTAAACTTGCCGTCAGCCGTTGTTTCTCCGACCTTTATGCCCAGGAGACTTTCCATCTCCTTTAGCAGTTCATCCGCTCCGGCAACATGGCAGGGAGCGCTTTCGCACATGCGTATAATGTAGCGACCTCTCTTTTCTACCGATAAATAGGAATAAAAGGTAGCTACGCCATAAGCCTTGGCCTCGGGGATACCGAATTCTTTGGCCGCTTCTCGCAAGGCTTCCTCCGGGATATAGTTGTACTGCTCCTGAATGGCGTGGAATGCTTCGATGATACCGCCCTTTTGGCCTTTGCACTTGGCAATAATATCTGCGTAATTGGACATCTTTTCACCTCCCATCTTTAAAAAGTCATAAAATCAAAAGCCCCTTATCGAGGAAAAAACCATAAACAATTTCTACTCATACCGAAGTAGCAATTATTTATGGCTCCTTTCCACAATAAGGGGAGACAAACCCGTTTCCAGGCCTACCCACGGGCTGCTTGCCCTGGCTTTACAGCTTTAGGTCGGCAGCTTAAGAGCTCAATTATTTAATTCCCGGGCTTCTTGCCAGATATAAACTCTATAAAAAATAAAAAAAGCCATAAATAATATCTACTCATACCGAGTAAACATTATTCATGGCTCCTATCCACAATATGGGGAGACAAACTCGTTTCCAAGTCTGCCCACGGGCTGCTTGCCCTGGCTTTACAGCTTTAGGCTGGCAGCTTAAGAGCTCAATTATATAATTCCCGGGCGTTCTTTACGGGATATAACCTGCCCCTGTTTATTGCCTATTTAAAAAATTTTAACGTAAACACCTGCGAAATACAACTGTAAGTATTAATATTTCACTTAGAGAACTGCTTATTTCCCTGCCCGGGTTTGCTCAACGCCTCTTCCATCAGTTTATCCTCCACATAGGCCTCCTGATAGCGCAGGGGCTTGGGCATCGGCTCATATTTGAGGTTTTTTTCTTTTATATGCATATAACCCCAGCGGTACATGTCTAGCAGTATTGGCTTAATGGTGTTACCGTACTCACTGATGGAATAATCTACCCGCGGGGGAACCTGCTCGTAAACCTTGCGGTCGATGATCCCATCATTTTCCAATTCCCGCAACTGGTTGGTCAGCATCCGCTGGGTGATGTTGGGCAGTGAACGGGAAAGCTCCGAAAACCTCAGCGGACCATACCATAGGGCATAATAGATCTGCGCCTTCCACTTGCCGCCGATCACATCTATTGCCACTTCTATGGGTGAAATATAGACCTTGTCCTCCGGGTTTACCATGACTATACCTCCGTTTCCCGATAATCCACCATCGAATATTTATCCTACGTATGGATGTAACAATCGAATTTACATATAGCAAAATTATAGCACACGTATTATATGCCAGTATATATACTTTTGTATACTACCTATACTTTTTGTGCCTACTTCATTTTTATATATCTACTAACTATAATGATAGTAACATTTAAGGGAAACGGTTTAACGGTGTCCTAGAGAATAAGATCAATCACCTAAAATCAGGGAATTTAACATGCAGATGCCGTTAAGGATTCTACTTAAATGAGAGGTGAAGTAAAATGGCAGAGTACGAAATGAGTTTAAAAAGGCAGCCCTTATATTGCAGCGCATTCTTTGCGACCAACGCCGCCAAAGAACTCTATCTGCAAGCCCCGGCATGGGTAGAGGCCTGGATGAAAGCCCTGGATGATATCTATGCCGTAGCATTGTCCCCCGCCGCGTAGTACTTAGTGACAGCGCCCCCGAAAAGAGCTCATCCATTAATGGATGAGCTCTTATTAAATCTTGCTTGATTCATGCTAAAGAACCCTCCTAATGCCATGTCTATTCGATGGTTGCCGGCAATACCGCTACCCCCAGAGCCAGATGATCCCATAGGGCCTTTTCCACCTCTTTGACCTGATCCTTATCACAGTTTATAAGAACAAACAGTTCTCCATCTTGTTCATGGCTTCTCTCCCTGGAGTGTTTCAACTTGCTGAATAAGAGATCGAGCAGGAACCCGGCCAAAAATCCCCCGGCCAACCCCAGCAGGCCCCATACTATCGGTCCCCATTCGAGAACAAATCCATATATTACCCCCAAAACCATGCAGGCGGTCCCCAGGATAGCGCCGCCGTCGAACATGCTTATCCCATCAGCGTGATGGATCGTATCGAATATGTTCCGGGTCTCTCCCCGTTTTTCCAAAGGCACGGCCAGTATCTGTTCCGGGGGAATGCCCAATTGTTCAAGCTTGGTTATGGCTATTTCGGTATGGAGATTGTAATGAAAAGACGCTACCAGGTACATCTGCTTTCCTCCTCAATATCGGAACGGCATTTTAAAAAGGGGACTCTGGTACTTGTTTTTCATGAACTGAGCTTGTTCCTGATCAAATATTTTATTGATCTCTACTGTTTTTACATAGGCATCATAAATGGCAAAGCAATAGAAAGAGGGTACATTGAGCAGCCATTGCCAATCTACGACTTCCTTTGCCAGAGCAAATTGACCGAGTGCAGTATAATGGATGGCGGGAAGAAGATGCGAAAAATAGATTATAATAGCGCCCCCCAACATAAGAAATACCGCAGGCAAAAGTGTCATGTTATAAAGGTGTCCTGCTCCTGGCACCAGCGCAGACCAGGCAAGAGAGATCCAGGGATTGCGTTTTTCATAGGCGTTCAGTCCGCCCGATCCTATCACCGCAGGGACCAACGGTGCGTTCTCATGATCCGCCAGGACGGAAAACTTGTTTATCTCCAGGGCTACGCGGTAACTATCCCACACCGCAAAGATCAATATCCCACAATAAAGCAGCAGCAGATGGGTATCCAGCACCTTCTTGGCCATGGCGAATTTGCCGGTAAAGCTATACATAATGGCGAGATTCAAATGGGCCAGGGTATTGATCAGCAACTCTCCGATGAACAAGAACATTCCTTTGGCTATACTGACTTCTCTTATATGTCCGAATCCGGGATAAACCATGGACCACCAGGCCGCTACCAGGGGATTACGCAAATGAAAAACATTAAGAGAATAATCGGAGATAGCTGATTTGGGTCTACGTACTATATGAGTGGGATAATCCTGCAATTCCGTTTCACCTCACCGATGTTTTAATCAATTTTGGACTGAGGCTCAGAATGATGGTTTTGGGAAGCTAGCAGCATCTGAACCAGCCACTTCACCAGTACACCTATAGCTACATAAATCGGGAAGGAGTAGTAATACTTCCATGAATAAGGATGATAGATGTCCAGCCATTTCAACCCGGGCTCGCAAATGAACGACCAGACTGCAGCGGCCAGAATCATTACCCAGATATAATGCTTCCAGCGGCGAAAGTATTGGTAGATAAACATATACAAAACCGGCAATACTGTAAAGTCGGCCGATATCAACCTTGGCCATACCGGAATTATTTCATAGTTATAAGACCATAAGCCAAACTCAGATAAAACGGCATCCAGGTAAGAGCAGATAATAAGCACCATTGCACCGGCAAGACTGATCTCCAGGAGTCTCCTTTTATCAACATACCTCCACCAGATGATCCAGGGAACAATCAAAACCACTACCAATAAGCACCATTGCAATGTAAACAGATCATGGTTAATCCAATTTTCTACTCTGGCATAAGTTAGCTGCTTCTCAAGTTCAAGAATCATTTCATGCGATGGAAAAGCAAAAATGCCAGTTTGCATAACTTTAACCCCCCTGCCCCTCTGTTGGGCAATTATCCGTGTCACTAGTTATATTGCCACTTATAGTCAGTTTTATATCAGAAGTTATTTGAAATCACCGAATTTCTTAAGATATCTTGACCCTTAAACGATTATAAGGCCCTGTTTTGCTTTCGAAAACAGGGCTTTCTTTGACAGTCTGAGGAGCTCATCACAACTCGATGAGCTCCTTTTTATTATGAAATATTGAACTATAACGGCGGTTCCCAGAATAGCTACCCCATCACAAAACAAAATGGATAATCGACAGCTACTGCCCAAGGCTCACCGGCTGCTTTTGGCTTGAAAGCAACCGGGAACCTTTTCGCTTCGATCCGAACCGCTACAAATCCTGATTAATTGAATTTGGCCACATAATCAGATTTAAAGTGCTTCAAAGTGGTCAGCACCGGAGATGGAGCTGCCTGGCCCAGGCCGCATAAGCAGGCCTTGGTCATCACCGTCCCCAGCCTTTCCAGGCTATCCAGGTCGCCAGCTTTGGCATGGCCATGGTTCAAGCGTTCCATCATCTCATGCATTCTGTGCGTACCTTCCCGGCAGGGAGTACACTTGCCACAGGATTCATGCTCAAAGAACTTCATGATGCGGTCTACCACATCGACCATATCCCTGGTCTCATCCATTACGAAGAAGGCGCCGGAACCGAGAGTGGCACCGATAGCGGACATGGAGTCGAAGTCCAACTGGGTGTCCAGCAGGGACTCGGGGATAAAGCCGCCGGAGGTTCCGCCGATCTGAATCGCTTTTACCTTCTTGCCGCCGGCTACGCCGCCGCCAAAACCATCCAATACCTCACGGATGG